>Ga0335081_10000044_pt1 | contig 230459 bp, 222 predicted proteins | sample Lox_Sample_35_FD_206713 | JGI IMG/M metagenome (GOLD analysis project Ga0335081, IMG submission 206713) | Soil microbial communities from Loxahatchee National Wildlife Refuge, Florida, United States - Lox_Sample_3.5 | ecosystem: Environmental > Terrestrial > Soil > Wetlands | place: USA...
GGTATAAACTACCGTCAATTTATCCTGCGCCTTCGCCTCTCAGGCCGACGTAGCTCAGTGGTAGAGCAGCTGATTCGTAATCAGCTGGTCGGAGGTTCAACTCCTCTCGTCGGCTCCATTTTTTCAATGACTTATCCCTTCAGGCAACATCTTTTTTCACCACTTGGTAACCAACCCGATAACCACCAAACAACTTTTGGATTGCTTTCCGTTTCTGTTCCACAGAAACATGAGTATAAATCTGTGTCGTCTGGATATCTTGATGGCCTAGTAAGGCTTGAATTCCCGGATATCAGCACCGTTCTCTAATAAGTGCGTAGCGTAAGCATGCCTCAGGTGATGAGGAGTTACCCGTTTGGTTATCTCAGCCGCCTTTTTAGCTCTTTCTACAGCCTTCCTAATATCTCCCATCCTTTGCCGTGTTTCGGGATTATAAAGTACGTAACGACTCTTTACGGCATATTCTTTCTGCCAATCTCGAACAAATTGAAATGCCGTATTCAGATCAGGAGGAACAGGAACATGACGTTCTTTATCTCTTTTACCCATGACATAAATTTCGTTTCTCTCAAAATTAACATGAATCCATTCTAATTGCTTTGCCTCATCATCACGAAGTCCAGCATAATAAAGGGCCATAAAGCAGACCTGATAGAACGGTTCAGCCATGAGAATGAAGTCTTGTATTTCTTCCTGTGAAAAGATATTAGGAACCGGGCGTTTATAGAAAAGGGGAGTGATAGGCAGTCTTTCGACACCGCAGTATCCTCTTTGATGCGCCCGCCGGGTCATTGACGACAAGCAATATAGCTCTACATTGATGGATCTATGAATCTTTTTGCCAGCTTCTTTAAGACGCTTTTCTTTATAGGTGTTAATCATTGCCGACGTTATGAAATCAGCTTTAATATTCCCCCAGTGATGAAGAAGATTCGCAAATATCATCCGTTTGTGATCCTTATATGTTTTTTTGAGCAAGGTGTAGTCTCACGTTTTGAAGGTACTCCTCAGCAAAACCAGCATAGGTTCGAGTATTGACAGATTTTTTCCCAAGTTCCATTGCCAGCTGAGCTTCATAAAGATAGGCTTCTCGTTCCTTCAAAATCACGTTGAAAGCGAATGCGTTCTTTCCTCCCGTTCGGTAATGTCTTAAATCCAAGAGATATATCTATCTTGAATTTATTATTTGATCTCTCTCTTATTGACATTTAAACGTTCTCTTATTTTTTCAGCTTCGTTTTTTGCCTTTTTATTAATCTCATAAACTCGCGCAGGGCCACAACCAGAGAAGCCAGCACTTTTCATCATGCTCTTAAGTTCTTCAATCCCCTCTTTAATGTCTTTTATTTCTTTCTCGATAACCATTGCTTACTTTTTCAATCTCTTAATTAACGGCGTTTCGTGGATATACTCGCGTACTCTTGCGCCTTCGTCGTCTGTCTTTATATAATTATCCCATTCCTCGTCATCAGTTATCATTGCTTTAAGTATGTGACGTAAGATAGCAGACGCGCTCACTTTACGAGGAACTCTTTCATTTCAACACTCGATCAAATTAGAATCCAAGTGCATTTACAATTTCATTTTACAAAGTGGTCAGAAATATGTTACATTTGCCGAAATTGCTTCAATATACTAAGCAGATCTCTTTTGCCGCACTGAAAGGAAAAGTCAATGCGATGGCATCCGAGAAGAATATTTAAATCGACCTACCATATGGAACTTTCTAATAGAAAAACGACTGCTCTGAATAAAGACTTTGTATCAGACGCATTTTCTGGTGAGGAAGCCGTATCTATATTCGCAGGAGAGTGGGCTAGTAAAATACCTGGCTACCAATCCGGCGGGGCTGCATTGCTCTTTGATGACGATAGAATCAACTGGCTGGAACAACAGGCAGATGGGTTTGAAGGTAAATCAGTTCTAGAGCTTGGTCCGATGGAGGGTGGCCATACCTATATGCTCTGGAAAGCTGGTGCTAGCCCGATTATTGCCATTGAAGGTAACAAAAGATCATATTTGAAATGTCTTATTACCAAGGAGTTGCTTGGCTATTCGGCGAAAATATTATTGGGAGATTTTTCCAAGTTCCTTGAAACAACGACTGAGAGATACGATTTTATATTGGCGAGTGGCGTATTGTATCATATGGCTGATCCGATACGACTGTTAGAAAGTTTATCGCGCGTCTCTGATCGGGTTGGGATATGGACGCAATATTATGATGATAAGGTGATATTTGAAAGGAAGGATTTAAAGAAAAGATTTGATATTCCGGCGCAACAGATAAAATGGAGAGGACATGCAGTTTTAGGTTACCGTCAAAAATATCACAAGGAACCAAATCTGCTTTCTTACATTGGTGGGAATTTACCATACAGTACTTGGCTTCGTAAGGAGGATATTATTAAAATAATGGAAACCCTTGGATATAGGGTAGTAATTGGAAATGATGACCCTAAAGGTAAGAATGGCCCGAACATGCTGTTATATGCGAATCGGCAGCATCCTGAATAGGCACTAGCCAGAGTTTAACTCTTCGGTGAGGCTGTTAAGAAATGGGTAAATACTATTCACTGTTTATAAGCATGACAAAATGACGTGACTTTAAACGTTGCTTGCCGTCTTTTTATCAGTCTAGTAACAAACTCATTGTTACCGTAATGTTTAGACAACATTGCAAGGCTGGCACTTACCTGCCGATCAATCCATTTTCTAACGTCCTCGATCGTTTTGAAACTCTTCTTTATCGTAAGTCTTAGTTTTTGGACACTACCAATGAAATCTCGGAAGACACGTAATATTCTTGGCCTCATTTTAAATAAACGAATCTTAAATAAACGAATCTTTTGAGCATATAGGATTCCGAAAAATCGATACTAAGTGTCTAGACTGCCTGGCAAAGCCTTACAGAGAGATATTAAATTCGAGCTCTTTCGAGCCGAACAGAAATCTTTTTCTTACCACTTTCACGATTACCGTTTGTTCCGGCTCTTTATCGAAGAGAGCGATCTTTATATCGCTTACTGTCTTTATCTTTCTGCCGTCTACAGAAGTAATGATGTCCCCCTTGTTGAGGCCTGACTTCAAGGCAATGCTGTCAGGAGAAAAATCGGTGACATGCACCATCCCCTCCGATTCCTGTACGATCACCCCCAGTTTCGCCGTAAAAGGAGGCTTGAGGGGCTTGGGAAAAAGGACATAGGTGCCGACGTCCCTGTCGAAGGTACCGTTTATAAGCGTGACATAGTCTTTGCCGGCAAGCCTGTGAACCCTGTTTGGAATTCCCGAATCATACATGATATGTCCAACTCCGGCTAGCACGATCATGTGGTGATCAGGCCGCTCCTCCAGAAATCGGGCAGCAGAGTGCGCCATGGTCTCATCCCAGATGATCTGTGATTGATAAAAGTCCTTGAACGGGATATGGTCAGGATGGTCTTCATAGATCTCTTTCAACCGCTTTTTATATAATTCATCTGACATATCCATGTCCTGAGGGATCTCTTTTCTTTCAGCTTCGGATAGGGCATCGAGCCCTCCCTTGGCCACCTTGTCCACGATCTCGGACCGCTGGTTCAATGCAATAAGGGGAACACCTTTCGCCTTGGCGAACTCTATGATCTCCCGGTAATAGTTGTAGTCGAACCCCCACCTCTTAAAATATTCCGTCTTTTTTAAAAATTCCCGCTCATCTATGGTCCCCGCGAGATACTCATCGATTACCTTCTGGAAAGGCTTCTGGAACATTTCCATCCCGATAGCGATTTTCGTGCCTTTGTTAAAGAGACCCGTGATTACAGCAAGCTCCACTTTATGGTCCTCATAATTGGTGTGCCGTTCCCCGATGAAAACAACTGGCTTATCGCTAACAGCATCGATTATTTCATCGAGTGTTAGAGATTTTCCTGGTGCGACACCCTCTACTGGAGCCTGAATATTGAATACCACGCCGCGATCAGTTTTGCTGATCTCCTTTGCCACATTTTTCCCTTGTTCAAAGCGCAGCACCGAATACTTCCCATAATGGAATATCTTGTCTACTGCGAGGTTGACTTCTTCTTTCGAATCTCCGTGGGCATAGGCTACAACCTTTGAAGTATTCAAGGGATTATTCCGTACGACAAGCAGAAAACCTGTGCTCCTTTCTCCGGCCGCACCGAACAGTCTTTTAAGTACAGGGCTTTCAGAGCCCAGAATAATGAGCGAGGAGGACTGGATATCCTTGTCATTCACCTCAAGCTGTTCTTTAGCAGTAAATCCTTCTCTTTTGAAAATATCTAACAATCTTGCGTACTTCTCCTTTTCCTTTTGAGGATAAACGATAAGCCTTTTTTCATCCCCGACCAGCCGCGCAATAACGGGAGGAAATTCATTGTCTGCAAGCGTCCTCATCATATCGTAGTCATCATCAAAGACTAAATCCGAAGGGTTCGCTTTTGCAACAATATCAAAAAATTGCCTTTCTTTTTCCAATGCAAGCACCTGCTTCACTTCACCTTCTTCAGTAAGAATTTTCGCGTTCAATGCAACTCTGTAAGACTCTCCCTTCTGTACAATCTCGAATGAAACGGTCGGGATTCCCTTTAAGACCATAGCGCCAGTGTACTGTACCTCGAACGAGGGTGCTCCCTTGTGATCGAGCCACTGGCTGAAAAACCATCCAAGGTCTTTGCCAGATTCCTGTTCAAAAGATTTCTCCACATTTGCCCAGGATGCAAGGTTAAATTTATTGTCCTCGATCAGTCTTCGCAACGATCTATAGAACGTATCTTTTCCGACCAGGTTCTCGAGCATATGAAAAAGCATTGCCCCTTTTCCATAGCCGATCGCCATGGAGGCGAAGTCGGTCCTTTCCCTGAAATCTCTGAGGGGGAAATCCTTGTCAGGGGTGACATAGCTCTGAAAATTGATGAGAATATTCTTCCGATACTCCCATCCTTTACCTTTCTGTTCCTCATAGAGATAATCGGAGAGATAGCTCGTGACCGCTTCGAGCCAGTTGCCCCTCTTAAAGTCTGCATACACATAATTCCCGAACCATTGATGGGTGATCTCATGACCCAGAGAGGTCTCGGGAATAAAAGGGAGGCGGACAATGTCCCGACCCAGGAGGGTGAAGGTGGGCATGGAAAGGCCTGTAGGCGGGATGTTTTCTACGACAGAAAATCTTTTGTACGGGTAGGGAACGAGGAGTTCATTATACATCCTGAGATATTTCTTTGTGTGTTCAATATAGGTGGCTGCAAGGGAAACATCCTCGGGAAAGAAATAAGCATAAATGCTTATGCCGTCAACAGTGTCCTTGACCTCGCGGTAGTTGCCCGCAACAAAGTCTATTCCGGTTAAAGGATGTGGAAAAAGAAAAGAATACTCTTTACCTGAACCAGCATCCTTCGCATCGATTTCATCCGCCTCCGATATGGCAATGAAATTGGTGGGAACAAGAGCAGTGAGCTTATAATAGGCAAGGCCGTTGATTGCAGGATACCAGCCGCCGTTGAGTGAAATGCCTCCCTCGCTCACCATCCCGGCTGAGACCATGCCTTCAATCCCAAGATTTTCATTGCTTCCCGGCTCTCCCCTGAAGGTCCCCTCGTATGTTATTTCGAGTATTCCACTACCGGTAATCTTGATGAGATTGTCCTTTGTTTTGTAATCCACAGGCAAACTGTTCAACGTGACTGACGTGATCCTGAGATTTCCAGGAGAAACTGTCATACCTCCAGCTTCGGGCACTGTAATTGCCGCTCTCCCTTTTAACAGATTATTTTTCAAGTCAAATGAGACGGAGAGACGGTAGACCGGAAGGGAATGAAGAGGTTTTTCCTCCGCACCATACAGGTTTGTCTGAAACACAAGTAGAGCAAGGATAACACATAGGGTGCATGCTGTTTTATTTCCTGTTGTCACGTTCTGCCTCCTGTGCCGACCGAGTTTAATAAAGATTTCGAAGCAAAATGCATTCCTTTTGCCCCCGACATACATGTTTTCTTACCCATCTTGCGATGCCTGAGAAGATTCACTGTCTCATTATGGTTTATAGGTATGAGATCATTTCATCGTATTTTTAGCGTCGCCGGCGGGACTCAAATAAAGGAGCAAAAATCACACCGAAGACAAACCCCCCGATATGGGCTGCATACGCTATTCCACCGCCGGTCTGCTGCACTGCCAGTGAGCCGACTTCGCTGAAGAACTGAAGGACGAACCATAATCCCACCAGTATGACCGCCGGAATGAAGACTATCGTCACAAAAATTCCGAGAAAAACGATTGTGCGGATCCGGTCGCGGGGAAAGGTGATGAGAAATGCTCCCATCACCGCTGCAATTGCGCCGCTTGCCCCCAGATTTGGGATAGAGGAGGCAGGGTTAACGAGCACTTGTGCAAGGGTGGCTACCAGTCCGCCTGATAAGTAAAAAACCAGGAACCTCACTCTTCCCATTGTATCTTCGATCTCAGGTCCAAACGCCCAAAAAAATATCATGTTGCCAATTATATGCAACCAACCGCCATGTATAAACATGGCGGTCAGGAGAGTAATCAAGTTTCGGCCTGCAATGATTTCTGACGGACTATACGACCACCGGGCGACGAAGACTGGCCCATACACCAACTCAAACAGAAAAACGAGCGTATTCAACCCGATGATCAGGGTAGTGATTGCCGGAAAACGTGAGGGCCTGCGGTCGATATCTTTAAGGGGAATCATAGTTCACCTTGACTTTTCCCTCTCTTTAGCCGTTTTGTAGAGAACCGATATGTATTGAGCATTGAGCAGAGAGACACTCCTGCATTATATGGGGGAAGATTGTCTATGAGCTAATAAATCGGGTGATCCGCCAGTCCGACGTTCTTTGCATTCTTCGGAGAATACACTATAGATTTTTTGGTGAGAGTCTCGCCGAGGAGCCATAGTAAACAAAGTTAATTTCTAAAAAAAAGGCTTTGTTACCGGGCGATCATCATGTTATTCTGTTTTCGAAGAATGAACCACCCGGCCATGTCACGGTCCAATAATTATTTATCGGAGCAATTGTCACTTTCTCTGATGCAATGGGATTGTCAGAAGAGTGCGTTGAGGCCGGGAACGAACCGAAGATTGCAACTTCCCGACTTATCACCTCAGTATCCGAATCAGCCGCAAACAGAACCGTAGCGGAAAGCGTGGAGGCCCCAATGATAATGATCAGAAGAAAGAGCGCATAAACGAACTTGTTCATGAGGTATTTCGTGGATGTCACAAGAGCTCTCCTTCCGTTAAGAATGTTCGCTATTAGAATGTTCGATGAAACAGGCCGAAATGGCTGTTTTAGGGCAGTTTACGTACCTATTTCACTATAGCATAAGAATTCAGAATTTCAAGTTATTCTGGTTCTGACGTGCTATTTTTTGAAAGCAAAGGACCGATGCGTTGGCTCATGTTGAGTTATGAGCACATATGGTGTCGTTAGATGATCAAAGCATATATATATTATATTTCGATTAATTTTTCAAAAAATTTTGCCTGAACACAAATATACGTTGTAAAAAATTTGATATCATAATTCGGAAGTCTAAATCAGGTTTGACTATTTTATTCTCTTAAGGATAAGATAACTTACCGCTTGTATATTTTTACTGATGAGATTTCCCCGGGGAGCAACAACCATAAAAAGGGGAAATTAATCGCAAAAATGACCCTTTTCCTCCGCGTGATTGTCAATCATACCGTTCCGTTTTCAAGAAGGCCTAACGACGTATTCATTCCGTCAAAAACAAAAAACTTTTGATAAATTGCCATATTGCTCGTTGAGGAATCAAATATCAAACTCCCTGATGATACTGCTTAAGTTTTATTGTTGGACACCCATGATTCTTAACTCAGCCTTCTGGACACCGTTACTATCAATTATCGCTTGAAAGTGGGGAAGTTGACTTTATAATTTCTTGTGTTAATCTGATAAGAGAAGTCAGTTTAAATTCTTTTTCAGCAGGCGAGGGTATGTGATCTCGCATGTGCGGCCTATCCCCCTTTGGCCTTAAGACAGTCGTGTAGCGATGCGGCCCGTCATCCGGAAAAATGAAACACTAATTCGAGAACTGAACGCATGAAGATAATATATCGTGCATTTGCGTTGTGCTGGGCAGCTGCTTTTCTATTACTCGGGGCGAGTGTGAGCGCTGAAATGAAGCCGTCAGCCTGTGTCCTGTGCCACGAATTTATGGACGCTGCGCTCGGCAGACCCGTGAAGGAATGGCAAGGTTCTATTCATCAGCAAAATGGCATAACCTGTTCTCGTTGTCACAAGGGGAATCCGGATGTGGACGTGCAGAATATCAAAAATTTCACCGGCCAGGAATTTGGAGAGAAAATGTCACAGGCAATGTCCCTATCCTACGGTTTTATAGGTAAGCCGTCAGGCAGGAAACTGTTTGCCCTGTGCGGCCAGTGCCATAGAACTTCGGTTGACCGGTATTCAAAGAGCATCATGGGAAAGGCCTTTCTTGAAAATAAAGGTGGGCCATCCTGCATTACTTGCCACCAGGCACACCACAATACCATGCCGGAGGTGCCACGGATTTGTGAAAGTTGCCACAAAGATACGGCGGGGTTTGATCAGATCGACCCGATGGATGTGACCGGATCAACGGTGAACGTACTATCGGGCATACGGATCAAGATCGCCCAAGCGAAAACAATGGGCAATCAACCTCCGTTCATACCCGAATTCCCAGTGGACCTTGATGCCTTCCAAATAGGATTCGTTGCATTCGGCGCGGTGCTTTTCCTGTTTTGTATCGGCTATATCGTATACGTCGTACTGGAAAGAAGGGGATGACATGAGCTTTGAGATCATCCAGGAGAAGAGGCCTACCTATCCAAAAGCCGCCATGACTGCGGTCCTGATCCTGTCAATCCTGCTTCTCGCTGCGGGTGCCGCATTTTTCTATTTGCTGGTATCCGGCCGGGGAAATAACTATCTCTGGGGCACGCTCCTGGCCTTCGAATTCCTGATTGCAGGCACTGAGATCGTTGTTTTTGCACGCTATTTCGTTCCTTTCAGGGAGGTGTCGGAGGATCGCGAGGAGGAACTGCTATGGTAGACAGGAACGCGGGGAGCGAAGGCAACAAGAACGGTATTACCCGGAGGAGGTTCACCCTCGGGGTGCTCATTGCGTCTGTCGCTGCCGCCTTCGGATCCCTTGTTGCCCTGCTCAAAGAACTCGCTCCTGAAAAGACGGGCAGAGGCTATACAACGACCATAAAGCCGGGTGACGGGCTTGTGTATGCCCAAGGAAGTAAGGCGGGGACTCCCATTCTGTCGATGTCGATGAGAATGGGCGACGCCGTGCTTGCCTATCCGACGGGGAAATCATCAAACCCCGCAAACCTCGTCCAGCTGATCAGACTGGAAGAGAATGAATTCAAGCCTCCCACTGACCTCGCACTGACGTCCAAGGGGTTCGTGGCCTACAGCGCGATCTGCACCCATCTCGGTTGCACCGTATCCTGGATGGCGAACCAAGAATCGCCTTCTGCATCTTTCACGGAATGCTACTGCCACAACAGCATATTCAATCCCGCTCAGGGGGCGAAGGTTATGGGCGGGCCTGCACCGATCCCGCTCGCGCAGATCGGCGTGAAGGTGATGCAGGACGGAACGCTCGCCTTTACGAGCGACTTCAACGGCCCGATCGGGCCTCAGGTATAGTGAGACGAGGGCACTTCCATGGTCTTCAAATGGTTCGATGAAAGACTGGAGCTCAGAAAGTTCAAAGAGAAGTTTTTGAGCAAGACATTCCCGACCCATCCTACGTTCCTGCTCGGAGAAACGGCGTTGTTCTCCTTCATTACCCTTGTCGCAACTGGCGTCTTTCTCGGATTCCTCTATGAGCCTTCGACTAAGATGGTTTCCCTCTTCGGTGCGATGGTACCGGCAGCCTATGAGAGTGTGGTAAGATTAGACCTGCTCCCCATGGGGCTGATCATCAGACGCATCCACCACTGGTCGGCAATGATCATGATCGCTGCCATACTCGCGCATCTCCTTAGGATCTACTTTACTGCGTCCTACCGGAAGCCGCGGGAGATCAACTGGCTCGTGGGGCTCAGCTTGTGGGGCATGGCCATGGTCGCAGCATTCACCGGCTATTTGCTGCCTTACAGTCAGTTCTCGGTGACCGCTACGTCCATTGCCTACTATATGGCAAAGTCGGTGCCGTGGGTCGGGGAATGGATGTCCAGACTGCTCTTTGCAGGTGACTTCCCTTCGGATGGGACGGTCCCCCGCTTTTTCTTCATGCATGTCATGCTGATCCCAGCAGTACTGATTGGTCTCATCGGCATGCATATGCTTATTCTGGTCAAACAAAAACACACGGAGCCCCGGTCCAACAGGGATAGAAAAGAGGCGAATGGCGGCAGGAGACTCATTGGCATTCCAATCTGGCCTGAACAGGCCGTCATCAGCCTATCGTTTTATTTGTTCCTGCTCTTCGTGGTCGTCATGATGGCAACGTATATCCCGTTAAACCCGATAGAAACGTACGGCCCGCCCTCGCCGGGAACTCCTGTGATGAGGCCTGACTGGTATTTCCTCGTTGTGTACGGTTTCCTGAAACTGGTGCCCGGCGACCTGTCCTTTTCTGTCTTTGGAGGGAAAATCACACCCGAGACCATCGGCGGCGTCATCTTCCCCGCATTTACATTTGTCGTCTATGCATTGATCCCCTTTCTCGATCGGTCAAAGGAACCGCAGCACTATATGGAAAATCCTCTCAACAGGCCCTTCATGACCTCGCTAGGCATTGGGGGCATCGTTTTTCTCTGCATGATGGTCTTGGCTGGATACATCGATGTGCTCCATATCACACCGAAGGCAATGACAGTCATTGCGGTTCTCGCAACGACTGCGGCGTGGAGCGTCAGCTACGTTCTTCTGCGCTGGTACCATGGAAAGAGAGGCGGTAATGTCAAAGCTTGAACAAGTGCTTGTTTGCGCCTTTTTCGTGTGCGGCATATTCCTGTTCTCCACGGTCGCGAAAGGGGATGACGAAAATAAAATCGGTAATTCCTGTGTCGTTTGCCACGCCAAGCTTTCAGGCAGTAGTTTTGTGGGCGTAAAGTCCCATAGTTGGAAGGGATCGGTTCACGAGAAGCATGGGGTGACCTGCGACAAATGCCATGGAGGCGATCCCCGCGCACAGGGGCAGAATGAGGCGCATGCCGGCGTGTTCGGTTCGAGCGATAACCGAAGCACGGTGTACTTTAAGAACATTCCGACCACCTGCGGCAAGTGCCATGGAGCCGAGTTTTACAAATTCGCCCAGAGCCTGCATTACAAGAAGCTTGAATCGGAAGGAAAGGGCCCCGAGTGTGTTACGTGCCACGGTTCGATGGCCACCAGTATTTTAACACCGGACACCATTACGGCTGTGTGCGAGCGATGCCACAATAGCCGGATGGGCGTCTTCCCTTATGTACCTGAAAAAGCGAAGGCAGTACTGCTCTTGCTGAGGCAGAGCAGTGCTCTTCTCGATGCAGACGCAAAGCTATACCACCCTGTCGAAGGCACCGAGGGAGCCAGAGCCCTGCGCGATGCCAGGTCATACCTTCACTCCGCCGTGCTCGATTGGCACAAATTCGATCTCGACACGGTCATCGCTGATCTGCTGGATCTGTACAATTCCCGGCAAAAGCTGACTCCGGAGAGAACCCGGCAATAGACCACCATGTGGGAAAGGTCTTACGGGAAAGCATGAAATGCTCCGCATGACGTTCGGCAAACTGACCATGACACAAGCATGCGTTACGAACATGAATAAGGCAATATTCCGAGCCTAAAGAAGGGTAATTTCCCTGCCTGAAAAGGCATTAAAAATATCTTCAAATGTCAGCATTTATATTATACCTTCGATTTTGATGTAAACCGGGGTTTTGATTTGAGCGGGGGGCATTTAGGATTGCTGAAAAAAACAACAAAAAAAATGCTTGCCGGAATAAAATAATCACACAGTGGCGAAAGGGATTGCCGGTCTACGTGGACATTGCTGCATCAATAATTCTGTTAGTCATTAACAATATCACAAAGACTTAAATGTTGCGAACTCCAGGAAGTTGAATTCATGGCAAAGTACAATCTGTAAACATCGCGGCAAGCAACCTAGCCATTGGCAAGATGCCGTCGACCCAGTACAGGATTAAAGGGCAATCGACCAAAGGATGGCGTAGTTTCGGATAGGCTGAAATTTAACGCCTGGCGCAACAAAAATGTCTCGCTGTGCGAGCATCTCCTTTACCGCATTCATTTGCTGAGAAGTATGGAACGACTCCTAAATACTCACATTGACCATACTGTTGGAAATAGAATCGATCGACACGTAATAAATAGTGAATCAGTCCGGGGAGAGCACGCAAGGCGGGTTCCAAAAGAGGCCTGCCTTCTCTAAGCTTGGCAGCGACGATATTTTCTTACATGCTAGTCGACGATTTTGTGTAATTGATTGAATCATCTGATTCGTAATCAGCGGGTTGTCAGTTCAATCCGACCGCCTGCGCCACTCAGTTTCTGGCATTCTTCTGTTTTTTTCTGCCTCTGGAAATTCTGCGAAAAAACAAAATGGTAACAAAAAGATAAAGGTTGACAATACAAATATTTATGTTTAATATGGCCTTTACCTTACATTTTGCGCACAAAGGCACAAATGAATCTTCCCAACTATATTACATTGTTCAGGATCGTACTTATTCCTTTCTTCATCAATTTCATGATTTATGGTTATGATCGGGAGGCCTTCATCGTTTTTGTAATAGCTTGCATAACCGATGCGCTTGACGGTCTGATTGCCCGACTGACCAACAGGCAGACGAAATTGGGGGCATTTCTTGATCCCATGGCAGACAAACTTCTGATTATCTCGGCCTTTGTCACGCTCGTCCTCCTGGGAATGCTCCCTGTCTGGCTCGTAATCATCGTTGTGAGCAGGGACGTAATCCTGGTGCTTGGTAGTATTGCTCTCTATTTCACGGGGCACGACTTTGTCGCAAAACCTTCTCTGGTAGGGAAAGCGACGACCCTGCTGCAGTTCATAACGGTGACGCTTTCCCTGGTGCTGAGAAATTTCGGCACCGGGATGGCGTTAATGGCCATTTTGGAGTGGGGGACGGCAGGCTTCACGCTGGTTTCCGGCATTCAGTATGTCGCCCAAGGCACGAAAATCGCGGGGCAGGATCTTGAATGAAGTGATCAAGGGAGGAATGCATGAAAATATCGGAAATGATCAGGCAGGCGCTGGAAAAAAAGGGGTTTAAAAATCTGAAAGATGCCTCGAAAGTTCTCGGAATCAGCCCCGAGCTCCTGCGGGTCACGATTAATAAAGGGCACATTCCAAAAGATAAAACGCTTATGATGATTGCGCAGAAGCTGAACCTCGACAAGTCCGTCGTTATTCTGGCCGCACACCAGGAAAAGGTGCCAGCTGAGGTCAAAGGTTTTTTTCTCTCCCCCTCCCAGGCCAGGTTCAGGCGCGGCAAGCGCAAATACCCGCTCTCGGAAGAGCAAATCAATTATCTGGAAAAAATTCTGAGTGTAGATGAAATAATGATGCTGAGAAAATTCCGGCAGGTTTCGGATGAGGGGAGAACGCAAATCGAAGGATACGTCGATTTCATGTTCGCGTCCAAGAGGAGCGCCTGAGTGCTCGAAATCACAGCCGTCGCGCCGGGTAGTACGGCGGCCAGACTGGGCATTGAAAAGCGAGACCGCATTCTGACCGTCAACGGAAAAGCGGTCAACGATGTCATCGACTACCAGTTCCTTATAGCCGACCCCGATGTTGTCATCACGCTGCGCACTCGAGAGGGAAATATGCGAACCCTCTCATTAGCCAAGGAACCCGATGATACGCTTGGCCTTGCGTTCGCCCCGCTGCAGGTCAGGCGGTGCGGGAACAAATGCATATTCTGCTTCGTTGATCAGATGCCGCCGGGCTGCCGCAAGAGCCTGTATGTGAAGGATGACGATTTTCGGGCGTCTTTTCTCCATGGAAATTATATAACGCTCGGATCTCTTACCGAATCGGACTGGCAGCGCATTTTCACCGAACGGCTCTCTCCTCTCTATATTTCGGTCCACGCGACCGATCCCTTTCTGCGTGCATTTATCCTGGGCAACAAAAAAGCTCCTGACATCATGGTCAGTCTGAAGAGACTGGCTGCGGGCGGCATCAGAATGCATACCCAGATCGTACTGTGTCCGAAGATCAATGACGGCGTGCATCTGCAGAAATCACTGAGGGATTTGTCCGGACTTTTCCCAGCTGTCGCATCTGTTGCTGTCGTCCCCGTCGGTCTCACGGAGTACCGCAAGGGCCGGTTTCCTCTCCGGGTATTTACGCCACGAGAAGCGCGGGCCGTGATAGAAGAAGTGACCAGATTTGGCAGCCGCTTCAGAAAAGAGAAGGGGACGCGGCTTGTTTTTGCATCCGATGAGTTTTACATGAAAGCAGGATTGCCCGTTCCGCCGCCTTCGTTCTATGAAGACTTTCCTCAGATAGAGAACGGTATCGGCATGGTGTCCCAATTTCTGCGCGATGCGGCCCGCACTCGCCTGCCTCAGAAGATAACGCCCCTCAGGGTCACCATCGTTACCGGCGTTTCCTTCAGTAATGTGCTGCATCGCGCATTGTCCCGTCTGAGGAACATAAAGGGCCTGGCGATCAGACAGATCACCGTCCAGAATCATTTCTTCGGTTCTTCTGTCACCGTTGCGGGTCTCTTAACAGGAAGTGACATTGCGAAAGCGCTTGCTGGAAAACGGCCCGGGGATATGGTTATTCTTCCCGCTGAAGCGCTCAAAGCGGAAGAGCAAATTTTTCTCGACGGGATGAGCCTTGCCCATCTCGCCGCTGTTCTTGGCACCAGGCTATACCCCGCCTTGGGCTTCAGGGACATTGTGGAGCTGCTGAAAAAGGAAGGGAGGTCGACGCGACGATGATTTCAGGTAAAACCAAACTTTATGGAATTTTCGGCTATCCGGTGGAACATACGTTTTCACCAGGCATGCACAATGCGGCATTCAAAAAGCTGGGCATTGATGCGTGCTATCTCCCCTTTGCCGTCAATCCGGATCAGCTCGCCGCTGCCGTTAGCGCGGTCATTCCTCTCGGGCTTTGCGGATTGAACGTAACCGTACCGCATAAAGAAAAGGTTATTGCTTACCTGCATGACCTTTCACGGGAAGCGAAACTGATTGGCGCAGTCAATACGATCGAGGTCGTGAAGGGGAAGCTTATCGGCCATAATACCGATGGGAGAGGGTTTATCCGGTCTCTCCGGGACAATGCCAGGTTTGACCCGAAGGGAAAAACTGTTTTTCTGGTCGGCTCGGGAGGAGCTGCCAGGGCGGTGAGTTTCAGTCTGGCGCTGGCGGGCGTGCGGCGGATCGCTCTCTTTGACGTCGACGGGAAGAAGGCGGAAGCGCTTGCGCAAGACTTGCGGGATAAAACGGGCACGGATGCAGGGGCCTTGCCGGGGTGGGAGCTCGCTCGCGCTGCAGAGGCTTCGGAATGCCTCATTAACGCCACGCCGCTTGGATTAAAGAAATGGGATCCTTTGCCGATAAGAAAGGAGCTAATCCGCAAGGACCACCTCGTATGCGATCTCGTCTACAATCCTGCGGAGACTGCGCTGCTGAAAGCGGCAAAATTAAAAGAGGCGAATAGACTGCCCGGCATCGGTATGCTGCTTTACCAAGGAGTTATCGCCTTCGAAATCTGGACGGGTGTCAAAGCGCCGGTTCTGGTCATGAAAAATGCGCTTTCCCGACAGATCGCCGAACGCGACTAATTTCTGAAAAGACAGAGACCCGTCTTGACATGGTAGATGTATTCCAGTAATATTGTAGGTGATTTATTTTTGTATTTAAGGAGTTTCTATGGCAATGACAGGTAGGCTCGGCTCAATGCTCGTGTCGTCGGGCCTGATTTCGGATGATCAACTCAAAAAAGCCCTCTCTGTCCAAAAGTCAGAGGGCGGCAGGCTCGGCTCCATTCTGGTTAAACTCGGATTTGTCCATGAAGACAAACTGATGACCTTCCTGAGCAAGCAGTACGGTGTCCCCTACGTTGATCTGGGCAAGTTTGAAATCAATCCCGCGGTCATCAAGCACATCCCTGCCGAAGTTGCGCAGAAGTACCGGATCATGCCGATCAACCGTGCAGGCGCTACCATCACGATAGCCATGGTTGACCCCTCGAACATCTTCGCTATCGACGACATCAAATTCATGACCGGATATAACGTAGAGGCCGTCGTGGCGACCGAAGGCGCTATCGTCGAAGCGATTAAGAAATATTATGGTGGTGCGAAATCTCTTGTTGCGGCTAAGTCAGCCGGTCCAGGCGCATCTACGGCTGTTGCGTCGAGGGATGAGAAGAAACTGACTATCGACGCTAAGGATTACGCGTTTGATGAGACGGCGGTTGAAGAAGATGCAGTCATGGACGATATCGATGTGGGCGGTGTGGTGGATGTGGATGATTTCGACAGCCTTGTGAGCGGCGCCGTTGAAGACCTTGAAGTGGTGGAAGAGGAAAATCTGGAGCAACTCTCTGGAGAAGTCGAAGCGCCGATCGTCAAGCTTGTAAACGGTGTGTTGCTGCGCGCCGCAAAAATGGGCGTGAGCGACATCCATATCGAACCCTACGAAAAGAAATTCCGGGTTCGCTACCGTCTCGACGGTGTCCTCACCACGGTGATGGGCCTCCCTTTGAAAATCAAGAATGCCATCATCTCTAGGGTCAAGATCATGTCCAACCTGGACATCGCAGAGCGGAGGCTCCCCCAGGACGGAAGAATCAAGCTGAAAATGGGGAAGACCAAAACCATGGACTACCGTGTGTCGGTGCTTCCCACACTGTTCGGTGAGAAGATTGTGCTGCGACTGCTCGACAAATCGAACCTCCAACTCGATATGACAAAGCTGGGATTTGATGAAGACCAGCTCGTGGATTTTAAGGAAGCTCTCGACCGGCCTTTCGGGATGGTGCTTGTTACGGGCCCTACAGGAAGCGGAAAAACGACCACGCTGTATTCCGCCCTGAGCGAGCTCAACAAGGAAGATGTCAATCTGATGACTGCTGAAGACCCTGTCGAGTTCAACCTGATGGGAATCAACCAGGTACAGATGAAGGATGAGATTGGGCTGAACTTCGCGGCCGCTCTCCGATCGTTTCTCCGGCAGGACCCGGACATCATCATGGTGGGTGAGATCCGCGACTATGAAACAGCTGAAATCGGTGTGAAAGCGGCGCTCACCGGGCATCTCGTTCTGTCCACCATTCATACGAATGATGCTCCCAGCACCATTAACCGCTTGCTCAATATGGGCGTGGAGCCGTTCTTGGTATCCTCTTCGGTTATTCTCATCCTCGCACAGAGGCTTGTACGCAAGACCTGCCAGAAATGTAAAAAACCGGAAAAGTTGCCGGTGCAGACATTTATAGCAGCGGGCTTCAGCGAGGAAGAAGCGAAGTCGGTCACCAGTTATAAAGGTTCAGGATGCGAAGTATGCAACAGTACCGGCTACAAAGGCAGGGTTGCTCTCTATGAGGTTATGCCGATCAAGGACGAGATTAAGGAATTGATTCTCCAGGGGGCATCCGTAATGGACCTGAAAAAACAGGCTATCACCCTCGGCATGAAAACCCTGAGGAGAAGCGGATTAATGAAAGTAAAGGCGGGATTAACGTCGCTTGAAGAAGTACTAGAGAACACGTTTCCCGATAATTAGCGCAATGCCGACAATTGGTTGCGTCCCTATTTTTGTTAAGAACGAGGTGCCCTACCATGGCGAACCTGCATGATTTGCTGAAATACATGATCGAAAAGGGCGCATCCGATCTTCATATCACGACGGGAATCGCTCCCGCCATCCGCATCGACGGGAAGATGAAGCCGATACCTGGGCTCGATGCCATGAGCGCAACACAGACCAAAGACCTTTGTTACAGCATTCTGACGGACGCCCAAAAGCATAAATTCGAAGAAAACAGCGAACTCGATCTCTCCTTCGGCGTCAAGAATCTTTCTCGTTTCCGCGCTAATATTTTTGTCCAACGCGGCGCAGTGGCCGCCGCAATCAGAACCATCCCTTTTAAAATCAAATCGTTTCAGGAACTCGGTCTTCCGGAAGTTGTTTCGGACCTGTGCAAGAAGCCGAGGGGACTGATCCTGGTCACCGGCCCCACCGGTAGCGGCAAGTCTACGACGCTTGCCTCGATGATAGACAAGATCAACAACGAACGGCAGGAACATATCATCACGATTGAAGACCCTATTGAATACCTCCATCCACATAAAAAATGTCTTGTCAATCAGCGCGAAGTAAATGCCGATACGAAATCGTTCAAGGATGCTCTTAAATATATCCTCAGACAGGATCCTGATGTGGTGCTCGTGGGCGAAATGCGTGATCTGGAAACTATCGAAGCAGCAATGACCATCGCCGAAACGGGCCACTTGACATTCGCGACGCTGCATACGAATTCGGCTTCCCAGACCATCAACCGGATCATCGATGTTTTCCCGCCGCACCAGCAATCGCAGGTAAGAGCTCAGCTTTCCTTTGTCCTGGAAGGGGTGTTGTCTCAACAGCTTATCCCGAAAGTGGGCGGCGGCAGGATTCTCGCTCTGGAAGTCATGATTCCGAATGCCGCAATCCGCAACCTTATTCGCGAGGATAAAGTACACCAGATATATTCCATCATGCAGACAGGGCAATCTAAATACGGGATGCAGACATTGAATCAGGGCCTCTATGAATTGTATATTAAAAAAGTGATTTCCTACGAAGACTGCGTCGGACGGTCTTCAGCCCCGGAGGAGCTCATGCAAATGCTCGGGCGTTCAGGTTTGTCGGCAGCTCATTCTGGCCAAAAAGAATACCGGTAGTAGTGCAGCAACAATTTTTTCCATTCGTGCTGTGATCCGGTTGCTGCATGAGAATATATAAATTCCAGTTTTATTCTATGGGGTGAAAAATGGCAACAACGGTTTTTGTTTGGGAAGGGAAAACGCGGCAGGGTACGGTTCAAAAAGGGGAACTAGCTGCTAACAGCAAGGAAGAGGTTCTCACCCTTCTTCGCAAGCAGAATATTCTTCCGATTACCGTGAATGCGAAGCCGAGGGAAATTAGAATTAAGTTCGGCCAACCGAAAGTAACCGACAAAGACGTTGTTATCCTTACCCGCCAGCTGGCAACTATGATTGACGCCGGCCTTCCCCTCGTGCAATGTCTTGATATTCTCGGTGGACAGACAGAAAACAAAATGCTGGCGGCCGTGGTTGCACAGGTTCGCAGCGATGTCGAGAGCGGGGCGACGTTTGCCGATGCGCTTAAAAAACACCCGAAAGTTTTCGACAACCTTTATGTGAATATGGTCGCCGCGGGCGAAGCCGGCGGTATTCTGGATACCATCCTCCAGAGGCTTGCCTTATATATGGAAAAATTCGCCAAAATCAAGAAACAGATTAAATCGGCCATGATTTATCCCTCGGTGATTCTCTTCGTCGCGGTTTGTGTTGTAGCACTCCTCATGATTATCGTTGTCCCCATGCTAGCTAATATGTTCGCGGATATGGGGCAGGCGCTGCCTTTGCCGACCCGCATCGTGATAGCAATCAGTAACTTTGTAAAAGGCTGGGGCGGGCTCAGTCTTCTCATCGGGGCTATCGGCGCCTTTGTGGGATTGAATCGATTCAGAAAAACGGAAAAAGGTCTGAGACTGACCGACAGCATCGCGCTGAAAATCCCCGTCCTGGGTTCTCTGATCCAGCGTGTCTCGGTGGCGAAATTCACCAGAACACTGGGTACGTTGTTGACCAGCGGCGTTCCGATCCTGGAAGGGCTGCTGATCGTTTCGCGCACTGCGGGAAACAAGGTCGTGGAGGAATCCATCATGACCACACGTCAAAGCGTGAGTGAGGGGAAAACCCTCGCTGAACCGCTGTCAAAAGCGCGTGTGTTTCCCGCCATGGTCGTCCAGATGATATCCGTGGGGGAATCCACCGGAGCTTTGGACAATATGCTGAACAAGATCGCCGATTTTTACGACGATGAAGTGGATTCTGCAGTCGCGGCTCTGACCTCGATGCTGGAACCGATGCTCATGATTTTTCTCGGCGTAACGGTGGGCTTTGTGATTGTGGCTATGTACATGCCCATATTCCAGATGGGGGCCGTAGCAGGCGGCAAGTAACGTCACGTGATACAGGCGTTTTCAAGAGAAGAATACTCCGCGCGCATATCAAGACTTATTTGGAGCAGGATTGTTCTCTCGACGTTTCTTGTGGGAACGCTCCTTTTTTTTCAACGGCGGTATAGAATTTATTCCTTTGATGCCACCGTATTGTATGACATACTTATAGTAATATATGTACTGACAGCTCTTTACCGGTATCTTTTGCGCAGATTCAAAGACCTCCTTTTTCTTGCATACCTTCAAGTCTCCATCGATATTCTTCTTATCACGTTCCTCGTACATCTGACCGGCGGTATCGACAGTGGTTTTTCGATTCTCTATCATCTTGCGATTATTTCTGCCAGCATTATCTTGTATCGTCGCGGCGGCTATCTCACGGCCTCTCTTGCCAGTATCCTGTACGGAACCATGCTGGACATGCAGTACTACAACATATTGCATTTTGTCCGAAGTCAAAACTTCACTGCCAGCCAGGTGTTTTATCAGGTTCTCATCAACATTCTGTCTTTTTACATGGTAGCGCTGCTGACAAGCTATCTCTCGGAACGGCTTCGATCTGCGCGGCAGGAACTTCAGGAAAAGAGCATTGATTTCGAGGATCTCAGGGTCATGCAGGACCATATTTTGAAAAGCGTCGGGAGTGGCATTTTGACCTTGGATTTGAAGGGGAATATCACATCATGGAACCCTGCTGCGGAACATATAACCGGATACAGCTATGAAGAGATAAAAAAGCGTTGGCAGGAAATATTCGGGAACAGCATTAAGGAACTCTTTGGTCATACTGATTCGATCAAGGAGCGTCCATACCGGTTTAAAAGCCAAATTATAAAAAAAGATGGCTCAACAACTCTCCTGGGGATGACGGCGACACTCCTCAAGGATGATACGAACTTTGTGCGTGGCATAATTCTTACGTTCCAGGATATCACAAAACTGGTAGAGATGGAGGAGCAGATGAGACGTCAGGAGCGGCTGGTTACTGTAGGCAGTCTTGCCGCTGGAATTGCTCATGAGATACGAAATCCGCTGGCGTCTGTCAGTGGCTCCATCCAGCTGCTCCAAGGGGAGCTGAAACTCGAGGGCGATGAGAAGCGTCTGATGGATATCGTCGTCAGGGAGACGGATCGTCTCAACACGATCATTACCGATTTTCTCGAATATGCCCGGCCGAAAATGGGTCAGGAGGATAACATCGCATTGGGACCGTTGCTGGATGAAATGATCGTGTTGCTCAGGAACAGTCGGAATTTCAATAAAAAAATTCGGATTTCCTGCGATATCGACGACCATATCAAGATTAAAGGAGATGCTCAGCGATTACGGCAGGTTTTCTGGAACCTGCTTTTAAATGCAAGCCAGGCAATGTCGAATGACGGATTGATAGCCATCTCGGCTTCATCCTCGATGAAGGATGGCGACTCGAAACTGTGTGAAATCATCTTTACTGATACTGGTCACGGCATCGCTCGTGAATTTCAGGAAAAAATATTCGACCCCTTTTTTACCACAAAAACCCAGGGGACCGGTCTCGGTCTTGCTATCGCGCACCGCATTATCGATGACCACAAGGGGACTATTTCTGTGGAAAGCGAAGAGGGCAAAGGGGCACGGTTTATAATCAGGCTTCCCCTGGGGGGAGAATCAGACAATGTGAATCCATCGAAGGGAAACGCAATACCCGTTGATACTAGAGAGGGCAAACAATCATGAGCAAAGTTCTCGTCGTTGATGATGAACAAAGTTTGAGAGACTTTCTTGCAATCATGCTCAAGAAGGAAGGCCACGATGTCGTCACTGCAATAAATGGCACGGACGCCTTGAAAGCCGTACAGGCGGAAATATTCGACCTGGTGATCAGCGACATAAAGATGCCGGGTATAGACGGGATCGGGGTACTCAAGGCGGTCAAGGAAATTTCTCCTGAAACAGTCGTTATCATGGTAACTGCGTTTGCTACAGCCGAAACTGCCGTCGAAGCGATGAAACTCGGCGCCTCAGATTACATCATCAAACCCTTCAATGTTGATGAGCTCAAATTGATCATCAACAACTCACTTGAAAAACGTTTCCTAAGAAAAGAGAATGTCCTTCTTAAACGCGAGATAGAGTCACGCGTGGGTTTTGAAAATTTCATCGGGAAAAGCGTGCCGATGCAGAAAGTATTCGCGCTCATCAGGCAGGTATCCCAGGCCAGCAGCACCGTCCTGATCACCGGGGAAAGTGGGACCGGCAAGGAACTCGTTGCAAGGGCTATTCATTACAACAGTCCGAGAAAGAACGGCCCGTTTGTCACCGTCAACTGCGGGGCTTTGCCCGAAACGCTCCTGGAAAGCGAACTGTTCGGGTATATGAAAGGAGCTTTTACCGGAGCTGCATCCAATAAGCAGGGTCTTTTTGAGGCAGCCGACGGCGGAACTATCTTCCTTGACGAGATTAGCGCTACAACACCTGCGCTGCAGGTAAAGCTGCTGCGCGTTCTCCAGGAGCGGGAATTTATGCGAGTCGGCGGGACGGCCGGAATAAAGGTAAATGTGCATGTCGTAGCCGCCAGCAACAGGGATTTGCATGAGGAAGTTGCCAAAGGGGCATTTCGAGAAGACCTCTATTACCGGCTGAATGTAATTCCTATCCATCTTCCGCCACTCAGGGAACGAAAAGAAGATATCCCGCATCTGGTCGATTTTTTTCTAAGGAAATCGACCGGCAAGGGATCCGAGCCGTCGGCAGTAAAAAAGATTGATGCCGATGTCATGAAAGCCTTTATGAGTTATTCATGGCCGGGCAACGTGCGGGAACTTGAAAATATGATTGAGCGTCTTGTTATAATTACCACCGAAGACACTGTTCGGTTCGAGCAATTGCCGGAAACGCTTACGAACATACAACCTCGCTTTGATCTCGTCGCGCTGGACATCCCCGATGCGGGGATCGACCTGGAGGCCATACTGGAAAACGCCGAAAAAACACTCCTTCGGAAAGCGCTTGAAAGGTCGGGTGGCGTAAAAACAGACGCGGCAAAACTGCTTAAACTTTCCTTCAGATCGTTTAGGCACCGTTTGCAGAAGTATGAAGAACTGTGACACTTCCGAGTTTTTGATGTCCGAGTTTTTGATTGCAAATCCCCCCTGATTCCGCTACAATTCATACCCTATGGCCTATGATTCAATAAGAGATTTCATCGCAATTCTTGAAAAAGAGGGGCAGCTTGTCCGCGTCAAGGTGGAAGTGGATGCCGAGCTGGAGATCGCGGAAATCACAGATCGGGTCTCCAAACAAAGGGGGGCTGACAACAAAGCGCTTCTCTTCGAGAATGTTAAAGGATCCTCTTTCCCTGTCCTCACCAATGCGTTCGGTTCCATGCAGCGAATGTGCATGGCTCTCGAGGTTTCCGACCTTGATGATATCGGTCGTCAAGTCAGGGAAATTCTGGATCCAACAAAGCTTTTCCCGGGACCGGGTGCGGGTCTGATGGACAAAATACAGATGCTGCCCAAACTCACAGAATTAACCGGATTTTTCCCAAAAACGGTGAAAAAAGCTCCCTGTCAGGACGTCGTGCTGACAGGTGAGCAGGTCGACCTCTCCCGTATTCCCGTCCTGAAGTGCTGGCCTGCAGATGGAGGCCGATTCATTACCCTTCCCATGGTCTGTACGGTGGATCCTGTTACCAAAATAACGAATGTTGGCATGTACCGGATGCAGGTATTCGACCACCAGACCACGGGGATGCACTGGCACAAGCACAAGGACGGTGCCCGGCATTATCAGCATTATGAATCCGCCGGAAGACGCATGGAGGTTGCCGTCGCTATTGGTGCGGACCCGTCTATCATCTATGCCTCTACGGCCCCCCTCCCGCCGGCTATCGGTGAGTTTCTCTTTGCCGGGTTTTTGAGAAAGAAGCCGCTCGAGGTAGTTCAGTGCAAGACGATCGATGTACGCGTTCCCGCCGAAGCGGAATTCGTATTCGAGGGTTTCGTTGACCCGAATGAACGCAGGGTGGAAGGCCCTTTCGGAGACCATACCGGATATTATTCCGAAGCGGACGAGTATCCTGTATTCCATATTACGGCAATTACGCACCGGAAAAATGCCATCTATCCAGCCACACTCGTTGGTCGCCCTCCGCAGGAAGATGCGTATCTTGGCAAGGCAACGGAGCGGATTTTTCTCCCGCTTCTTCAGATGGTCGCGCCTGACATCATCGACATGGACATGCCAGTCGAAGGGGTATTTCACAACAACGTGATTGTGAAAATAAGAAAGCGGTTCCCGGGGCACGGCAAAAAAGTCATCAACACGATCTGGGGTACCGGCATGCTCATGCTGTCCAAGTTCGTAGTCGTTTGCGACGAGGATGTAAATATCCACGACTATTCAGAGGTGACCTGGAAGGTTATGAACCACGTGGATCCTCAGAGGGACGTGGTAATCATGGACGGGCCTCTCGATATTCTCGATCATTCTTGTCCCCAGATTGGCTTCGGCGGCAAGATGGGAATCGATGCCACCCGCAAAGGAACGGGGGAGGGCTTTCAGAGGCCCTGGCCCGATGAAATTCGGATGGACCCGCAGGTACAGAGGAAAGTCGATGACCGCTGGAAAGAGTACGGGTTCTGAAACGCCGACCATAATACAGAAGCCTGAACCTTTGTAATCGTAACATGAGGAAGTAATCCCCATACAGTTGGAGACGAGTTCATACGTTGCTAACGGGCAGGGACAAAAAGATCATCGGGCACCGGAAATTATTTTGAGTTCTGTGATTCGGTAACTGGAATTTCTCACAATCTATGCTTCTATTCGACATCCTCGTGATTGCATCATTGGTTATCGCGAACGGTTTTTTCGCGGCATCGGAGATTTCCCTCATCTCGCTCAGGAAAAGCCGGGTTAGACACCTCGTTAAAAGCGGCAATACCGCAGCAAGAAGAGTGCAGCGACTCCAAGAAGAGCCTGAGCGCTTTCTTGCCACCGTTGAGATCGGGATTACCCTTGTTGGCACTCTGGCGGCCGCAATCGGCGGGATTATCGCCGTGGTTCACCTCAAACCGATGCTACTCTCTATCCAGGTCGGTTTCATCCAGAAGGCAGCCGAACCTCTCTCCGTCGCCATCGTCGTCGGCCTGATCACGTATTTTACGATAGTAATCGGAGAACTGGTGCCGAAATCGATCGGAATCAGGCATTCGGAGCGGATTGCCTTTTTCACGGCGAAGCCGATCGAATTTCTTTCGCGGGCGCTGTCTCTGATACTGCGGGTACTTGACCTTTCAAATAAATGCTTCATGCGATTGTTCCAGATCGAAAAGGGCCAGGAATCGAGTTTTATCTCTGAAGACGAGGTGAAATATCTTATCCGGGAGGGCCGCAAAAGCGGTGTTTTCGAGCCTTCGGAAGAGGATCTGATTCACAGTGTCTTCCGATTCACTGATACCCTCGTTAAAGAGGTCATGGTCCCGCGCACAGAAATCGTCGCCGTGGAGCAAAGCGCGGGTATCGATTCCATTCTTCGCGTGATGAATGAACAAGGTTTTTCCCGATTGCCCGTATACAGTGAAACCATCGATAATATCGTCGGAATCGTTTATCTCAAGGACATCCTTGCGCTGCATATGGAGAACAGACCCGTTCAACTGTCGAGTGTAGTCCGGAAACCCTATATCGTGCCGCCGAATAAAAATGTAAGCGTGCTCCTGAAGGAAATGCGCGAAAAACGCATTCACCTTGCCCTCATCGGCGATGAATACGGTGGAACAGATGGACTTGTCACGATGGAAGACCTGATTGAGGAAATTGTGGGTGACATCCGTGATGAACAGGAAAAAGAGCTGCGTGAAATTCACGAGGTCGCCGCGAACCGCTATGTCATCGACGGGAGAACAGACATCGGGAAAGTAAACGAAAAACTTGCGGTGAACCTTCCGGAGGATGAATTTGAGACCCTGGGAGGATTCGTTTTGGGGTTGTTCGGGCGATTGCCCGCGGAAGGTGATCAGGTCAGATACGAGAATATGCTGTTTACCGTTCTCCGTCTGAGGCGGAACCGAATTTCCCGTATCCGGGTATTGAAATATGCTCCTGAAAATCATGTAAGAGGTGAAGATGACAACACCGATGGTGCTTGAGACGCATCTGGAAGGGTTGAAGCCGCCCCAACGAGGCAAAGTGCGAGACATTTATGATCTCGGCGAGGCGCTGCTTATTATTGCAACAGACAGGATATCAGCTTTTGATGTCGTACTGCCGAATGCTGTACCGGAAAAAGGCAGGGTGCTGACGCAGATCTCGAAATACTGGTTCGCGCAGACAGAAACCATTGTGCCGAATCACCTCATCACAACAGATGTAGCGCAGTATCCGGCGGAATGCCGTCGCCATGCGGCAATACTCGATGGCAGGAGCATGCTAGTGAAAAAAGCGCAGCCCCTTCCCGTTGAGTGCATTGTTCGCGGATATTTGACCGGGTCGGGTCTCAAAGAGTACAAGGCAACAGGTTCGGTCAGCGGCATCAAGCTTCCCGCCGGCCTTATGGAGGCATCGCGCCTGCCGGAGCCGATATTTACGCCCTCGACAAAAGCCGCGACCGGCGAACATGATGAAAATATTGATTTCAAAACCGTTGTGAGACTCGTGGGGCAGGATGTCGCCGAAAAAGTAAAGACCTATGCCCTTGCGATCTATAAAAAGGCCTGTGAAATTGCCGAGCACAAGGGAATCATCATAGCGGACACGAAGCTTGAGTTCGGCATCCACAATGGACAGGTCATCCTGATTGATGAAGTGCTCACGCCCGATTCATCGAGGTTTTGGCCGAAGAGCGGATATCAGGTGGGCGTTACGCAGAAAAGTTTCGATAAACAATTCGTCAGAGACTACCTTCTCTCGCTTACCTGGAACCAGAAACCACCGGCACCGGTCCTTCCTGATGAAGTGATCATGAAAACGAGTGACAAGTATCTTGAAGTGCTAAGGATGCTGGCTGGCTAGTGTTTGTTCTTGACACAACTTGCAACGAATACGTATAATCCGCGTTTAAGGTTAATCACGGGAAAATATCGACCATCGGTCCTGCAAGGACGGGGGAGACACAGGCTAACCATAATAAAATTAAATCGGGTAAGCATATTTTCCTTTGCCTCATTTTCATCGAGACCCCTGGTATAACGACCTTGATTTTGACCGGAGTGCCAGCCCGCAATATTGTCTTGTTGCTTGAAAGGGAATTACATGGAAGATTACAACGAACTGATTCAGCAACGGTTCAAAAAAATGGCTGAGATCCGCGCGAGCGGCGTAAAGACCTACGCCGGCAAATTCACGGTCACCGCCGCTGCGCAGGACCTGCAAGACAAATACGGTCAGACAAGCAAAGAAGAACTGGAAAAAGAACGCATTGAAGTGACCGTGGCGGGTAGACTGGTCGCCATGCGCAGCTTCGGCAAGGCCTGCTTCAGCCATATCCAGGACGGCTCCGGCAGGATCCAGCTTTATTTTCAGAAAAATACACTGGGTGATGATCATTATGGGCTGTTTAAGAAACTTGATATCGGCGACTTTATAGGAGCGAAGGGGGTCCTTTTCCGGACCAAAACAAATGAACTGACGGTCGAGGTTGAAGAGTTCTCACTTCTCTCTAAATCGCTCCGCCCGCTACCGGAAAAGTGGCACGGCCTCACAGACGTGGAGATCCGCTACCGCCAGCGGTATGTCGATCTGATCGTGAACCCGGAAGTGAAAAAGGTTTTCATCATGCGTACGAGGATCATTCAGGCAATACGCTCATTCCTGAACTCCCGGGGATATCTCGAAGTGGAAACACCGATGATGCAGACGATTCCGGGAGGCGCAACGGCCAAGCCATTCAAGACATTCCACAACGCCTTGGGCATGGAGCTTTTTCTCCGTATTGCGCCGGAATTGTATCTCAAGCGGCTGCTGGTCGGCGGCTTCGAGCGGGTTTATGAAATCAACCGTAACTTCCGGAACGAAGGGATATCGACGAGGCATAATCCGGAATTTACCATGCTCGAATTCTACACAGCCTATGCTGACTACCGCGATCTCATCGAGATGACAGAAACGATGATCAGCACCGTGGCCCAGGACGTGCTCGGTACGACCAAAGTTGAATATGAAGGGCATAAAATCAATCTTTCTCCGCCCTGGAAACGGATGACCTATATGGACTCGCTGCGAGAAGTCGGGGTGCCAGCTGAGGTCTTTGAACAGGAAGACAAGGCACGGAAGTACGCACGCGGACTTGGGGCAACCATGAAAGGTGGAGAGCCTATGGGTAAGGTGTTCAATGAAATTTTCGAAGCGTTGGTGGAGCCAAAACTTATTCAGCCGACCTTTATCATTGATTATCCCACGGATATATCCCCGCTCTCAAAAAAGCGCGATGACAACCCTGATTATGTCGAGCGATTTGAACTCTTCGTCGTGGGAAGAGAGTTGGCAAACGCTTTTTCAGAATTGAACGATCCAGTAGATCAGAAGGAAAGATTCCTGAAACAGGTTTCAGAACGGGAAGCCGGGGATGAGGAAGCCCACCAGATGGATGAGGACTTCATCCGAGCACTCGAGTACGGCATGCCGCCCGCAGCCGGTGAAGGTATCGGTATTGACCGCCTCGTGATGCTGCTGACGGGATCGACCTCCATAAGGGATGTTATCCTATTCCCGCAGATGAAGAAGGAAAAATCGTAAGACTGCTCTGGTCTCAGGTTCACATGGGTGTCGACACATGAGCAAACAGGAAACTTGAGGATTGAGATTCGAACCTTAATTGTTCATGAAAATTCCCTACGAAATATTCATAAGCCTCCGCTATTTGAAGACAAAAAAACGGTATGGCACTGTTTCTCTCAATACGTTCATCTCGATTGCCGGGGTGGTCATCGGGGTCGCCACCTCCATCATCACGCTGGCCGTGATGACCGGATTTCAGGATTATTTTCGCGATAGGATCCTCTCTGCACTCCCTCATATTGTTGTTATGGAATTCAGTGGAAACGGCGTGAAAAATGACGAGGCACTGGAGGAAAAGATCGGCAAGGTGCCGCATGTGACGGCTACGACGCCGTTTATATATGGCCAATCAATGGTTGCCACCAAGGAACGCATGCAGGGCGTCGTGGTGCGCGGCATAGATCCCGCGACGGAATCTAACGTTACTGATCTTGCCAAGAACATGACGGTCGGAACATTGAAAGACCTTGATCAGACAGGCCAGAAGCGGCCGGGAATCGTCATCGGGGAAGATCTTGCACGCAAGCTTGGCGTGTCGGTCGGCGACGCCGTCACCATGGTAAATCCCCTGGGTGAAGAGACGCCTCTCGGGATGATCCCCAAGATGAAAAAATTCACCGTCACCGGACTCTTCGACGCCGGCATGTACGACTACAATACAGGGTTCGTGTATATTTCACTGCAGGATGCGCAGAAATATTTTGATATGCCGGGGCGGGTGAGCGGAGTTCAGGTGAGGATTGACCGGGTCTATGACGCAGACAAGATTGCGTCCGCGATTCAGGCGGCCGTCGGTTATCCGTTCTACACTCGCAACTGGATGGAAATGAACAAAAACTTTTTCTCCGCGCTTCTGTTGGAAAAGATCGGGATGTCGCTTATCCTGGTGGTCATCATCATTGTAGCATCATTCAACATCATCGGGACGCTTACCATGATCGTCATGGAAAAGAACCGGGAAATCGCGATCCTGAAATCGATGGGTTCGTCGCAGGGAAGTATTGTGAAAATATTTATGTTCGCCGGATTAGCAATCGGTAGCGTGGGAACGGCCATCGGAGTCGTCATCGGCTCCAGCGCTGTCACAATACTTACGAAAACAGACATTATCTCGCTCCCGAAGGATGTATACCAGGTGAGTCATTTGCCGCTGACGACATCTGGTCTCGATGTCCTCTTTATCGCCCTGACAGCTCTCGGTATTAGTTTCCTTGCCACCCTCTACCCCTCTTGGCAGGCCGCGCGGCAGGACCCGGTTGAGGTCCTCAGATATGAATAGCCATGTTTTTATTATTTTATGTTTAATTTTTATCGAATAAGGAGGTATTTATGGCTCCAAAGGGCGGAAAGCTGAAACGGTTCTTGCTGGTTTTGATTTTTATCGCATTGGTGGTCATTGTATTTATCATCATGGGGGGTGGAAATATCTTGAAGAAAACCGCAAACTGGCTCAGCGGGGTAGGGACAAAAGCGGAAGACGTAAAGCAGACAATAGAGCATAAAGCCACGACCATTGAAAAAACTGTTGAAAAATTGAAGGAAGGCGACAAGCCGGGAGAAAAGAAATAGCACAGAATCTTATACATGTTCAGGAGCTCAGAAAAACGTTTATGAGCGGACCGGTGCAGCTGCCTGTGCTGGACGGCATCGATCTCGACATCCGTCAAGGTGAGATGCTTGCCATTGTGGGCGCATCAGGTGTCGGAAAAAGCACTTTTCTCCATATATTGGGTGCTCTTGACCGCCCTACTTCCGGTAAAATCCTCTATGGAAACAGCGATGTTTTCGCGCTGGATGCGAACCAAATAGCCCGATTCAGAAACGAGCATGTGGGATTCGTATTCCAGTTTCACCATCTCCTCCCCGAGTTTACTGCGCTTGAAAACGTTTTGATGCCGGCGCTTATCCGCCGAATGGACCGCACCGAGGCGATAAAAAAAGCAACAGCTATCCTGAACGATGTTGGACTGAGCGGACGGCTCCATCACCGGCCCGGGGAATTGTCCGGCGGAGAGCAGCAGCGTGTTGCCGTGGCGAGAGCGCTCATGCTCGGACCCGATGTCGTTCTCGCGGATGAACCGACAGGCAATCTCGACAGTCACACCGGAGAAGCGGTTCATGATCTTATCCTCTCCATCAATAAACAGAAAAAGATTACTTTTGTCATCGTTACCCATAACGACAAACTCGCAGTCAGGGCTGACAGAGTACTCAGGATGACCGAGGGAAGGCTTATTCCGGCATAAAGAGCATCGTAGCCACCGCACATCCTTTCCGGTCCAGCTCACGAAGGGCGTTTGCGGCTAGGATGTTCATCCTCGCGGCAGAGGGAGTGAATTCTTTTTCCCTTGACTTTATAAGGTGTTAAAAAGTAATATCCACCATTTAGTCCAGTGAACCACTCAGGGGAATGACTGCATGAATCTTCTATTTTTTCAAGCAGCAACAGTTGCGTATGTGCTGGCGGCAGTGGGATACGTTGTTTACATTTTCAAGCCGAGCCATAAATGGACGGCAGAGGCGGCTCTCTGGGCGACGCTCGCCGGATTTATCTGCCATATCGGCTATTTTGCCTTTCGCTGGTCCGAGTCAGGCAGAATCCCTATAACCGGCTTCTTTGAGGCGATCAACTTTCTCGGGATGGGGATGATTTTTGTCTTCCTCATTATGGAGTTCCGGTATAAGATAGCCGCTCTCGGTTCATTCATGCTTCCCCTCGTTGTCATTCTCATGATTCCCGTCTTTCTTCTGTCTGGCGATATCAAGGAAATGAATCCGATACTTAAAAGTGGCTGGCTCGGAATCCATACGAGTTTTGCCGTCCTTGGAGACGCGGCTTTCGCGTTTGCGTGCATTATCTCGGTCATGTACCTCATCCAGGAGCGCCAGCTTAAAGCCAAGCATCTGGGCGCGATATTTCACCGGCTACCTTCACTTGATATTATGGATACGCTCAGTTACAAGGCCCTTACACTCGGCTGGCCGCTGTTTACCCTCGGCATGATTACCGGTTCCATCTGGGCCAATAGTGCCTGGGGCACCTACTGGAGCTGGGACCCGAAGGAGACTTGGTCATTGATCACCTGGGTGATCTATCTGGTGCTCCTCCATCTTCGTACGATCGGGTGGCGGGGCAGAAAAATGGCGGTCCTGTCTATTGTCGGCTTTGTTTTTGTCCTGCTTAGCTTCTTTGTCGTGAGCCGCATCAACATCGGGAAACATACGTTTTAAGGTAACGCAAACATGGGAATTATTGTAGTCGGTCTTAGTCATAAATCAGCACCCATTGAAGTCCGGGAGAAGCTGAACTTCCCCGAGAGCACACTTCCTGACGCGCTCAGAAAGCTGATGACCTATGAAGGCATGCGTGAATGCCTCATTGTCTCGACGTGCAACCGCGTGGAAATCTACGCTTCGGTGAGTGACAGTGCCAAGGGGATCGACCAGATAAAGCAGTTTATTTCGGATTACCACAACCTTTCCCGAGAATTACTGGAGCAGGCGCTCTATGTGTATCCCGATGCCCAGGGAGTTCGCCACACTTTCCGTGTAGCCTCGAGCCTCGACTCGATGGTGCTCGGCGAGGCGCAGATACTGGGACAACTTAAGGACGCTTTCGATGTCGCGCTCAAAACCAAGACCACGAGCACGATCCTCAACAAACTAATCAAAAAAGCCATTTCCGTCGCGAAAAGGGTCCGCACGGAGACCAAACTCGCAGAAGGAGCGGTTTCCATCAGTTCCGCCGCTGTTGAACTCGCGAAAAAGATATTCGGAATGCTCGATGGGAAACACGTCATGCTCCTCGGCGCCGGTGAGATGGCCGAACTCGCGGCCCAGCATCTCCTCGGCAACGGTGTGAAAAACATCATGGTTGCAAACCGCACATTTGAACGCGCCGAGGAACTTGCCAAGGAATTCAACGGCGATGCTATCCGGTTCGATCATTTCCCCGATGCGCTAGTCATGGTGGATATCCTTATCTGCGCAACAGGGGCGCCCTACTATGTCGTCAGCCGCGACATGGTAAGCCGGACACTGAAAGAACGACGCAACAAACCGATTTTCATGATCGACATCTCGAATCCGAGAAATATCGACCCCGAGGTCGATAAGGTCGACAACGTGTACCTTTATGATATCGACGACCTGCAGAGCAAGGTAGATGTCAATGCCGAGGGCCGGGCCAAGGAGGCGAAAAAGGCGGAGGATCTCGTCACCCTTGAAGTCGAAACCTATCTTCAGTGGGAGCGCGGTCTTGATGCCGTTCCGACCATCGTGGATCTTCGCGAAAAAGTGGAGGACATCAGAAAGAAGGAACTGGACAAAACCCTTGGTTCGATGAACGACCTCAATGAAGATCAAAAGCGGGCGATGGACATCATGTCTCAATCGATCGTGAATAAACTCCTGCACGCACCGCTCGTGGTGCTCAAACAGGCCGCGGCAGCGGCGGGTGAGAGCGACAACACCATCGCAATCGCACGTCGATTGTTCAACCTGGACCGAGAGCTAACGCGGCCTGTGCATGAGAGAACTGTCAATCAGCAAACAAAGGAAGAACCTGCACGAAGCAAGGAAAAAGAAAGTAAGTGCCGGTAGAACGTCTCGTTTGTTAAACCATGATCGTGAAGTCAACGGGGCGAGAAAACAACCGGATGGCATTCATAAAAGTCCGTCAGCAGGCTAAAATATTAATTCAGGAGATTTTCATTGCGTAAACAGATCAGGCTTGGAACACGGGGAAGCGCGCTGGCGATGTGGCAGGCGCAGTGGGTTAAGTCGGAACTCGAGAAAAAATATCCCGGCATAACCGTGCCGCTCACCAAAATCAAGACGACAGGGGACAAGATTCTCGATGTCCCGCTTGCTCAGGTGGGCGGAAAAGGGCTCTTCGTGAAGGAGATCGAAGAAGCCATGTTGAGCAATGAAATCGATATCGCTGTTCACAGCATGAAGGATGTGCCTACTTTTTTCCCAGACGGCCTTCACCTGTCCTGCATCACCAAGCGTGAAGATGCCAGAGACGCTCTGCTGGCGAGAAACAGGGTGAAATTTAAAGATCTCCCTGAAGGAGCAAACATCGGCACCAGCAGTCTCAGACGCCAGGCGCAGCTCATGCATGTAAGACCCGATTTTATAATCCATCAATTGCGCGGGAATGTAGACACTCGCCTCAGAAAACTCAAGGAAGGGCAGTTTGACGCCATCATTCTGGCAGCTGCCGGGATCAATCGCCTTGGGCTCGCTGAAAATGTAACGGAATACATCGATCCGGAAATCAGTCTCCCGGCAATCGGCCAGGGGGCGTTGGGGATAGAATGCCGGGTTGATGACCGTGAACTGAACGATCTCATCGCCTTTTTTAACCATACCGACACCCGTACTTGCGTGACCGGCGAACGCGCCCTCCTGCGCAGGCTTGAGGGCGGATGTCAGGTGCCGATTGCGTGCTACGGCCAGATGAAAGAAGGCAGGCTCCGACTCATTGGACTGGTCGGAAGCGTCGATGGAAAGAGCATTATCAAGGACCACATCGAAGGCGAGCCGGATAAGGCGGAGAAGCTCGGGGTTGCTCTGGCGGAGAAGCTCTTGTCCCGGGGCGCCGATGTGATCCTGCGGGAAGTGTACGGACACAATACCGATTTCAGCGGCAACAATTTGTTGGAAAACTAATTATCAGGACCGGAATCTTCGAACCGCTAAGACGCAAAGGTCGCGAAGGTATTTCGAGCAATATCGCCTGTCTCTCTTCGCGTATCTAGCATCTTCGCGGTAAATTTATTTTCAGGCTGAACGACCTATGACAACATCACCGGGTAAAGTATATCTCATTGGCGCAGGACCGGGCGACCCTGGACTTATTACCGTAAAAGGACTTGATTGCGTTAAAAAGGCCGAAGTGGTCATTTACGATTATCTTGCCAATGAGCGGCTTCTTGATCACCGTCGTCCCGATTCAGAATTGTTTTACGTAGGCAAACAGGGCGGCAGGCATACGCTCCCACAAAAGGAAATCAATGCCCTGATCGTACAAAAGGCACGAGAGGGGAAAATTGTTGCTCGCCTGAAAGGCGGCGATCCCTTCATCTTCGGCAGGGGCGGGGAGGAAGCCGAGGACCTGGTGGACAACGGCATCCCCTTTGAGATCGTTCCCGGCGTTACCGCAGCCACGGCGGTACCTACCTATGCGGGTATCCCATTAACCCATCGCGAGCATACGGCAAGCGTTGCTTTTGTTACGGGCCACGAGGACCCCGGGAAAGAAGAATCGAAAGTTCATTGGGACCACATCGCAACGGGTATCGGCACGCTGGTGTTCTTCATGGGGATGAAAAACCTCCAGAGCATCGTCGAGAACCTAACTAGGCACGGCAGGAATCCTGAAACCCCCATCGCTCTCATTCAATGGGGAACGCGCACCGACCAGCGAGTGGTGACGGGCACGCTCCAGGATATCGTCGCAAAGGTCAAAGAGGCGAAACTCGGCCCCCCGGCAATCATCGTCGTCGGCGAGGTGGTCCGGCTCAGGGATAAGTTGAACTGGTACGAGTCGAAGCCGCTCTTTGGCAAACGCATCATGGTTACACGTTCGCGCGGCCAGGCAAGCGTGTTCGCCGAGATGCTGATCGACCGGGGCGCCACAACCATAGACCTGCCAACCATAGATGTCGTAGCACCTACCAACTGGGATGAACTCGATAAAGCCATTCACGATATAGAATCCTACAACTGGCTCATCTTTACGAGCGCCAACGCTGTCACATTTTTCATGCAGCGGCTCCGCGAACTCAGCCGCGATGTCCGCATGCTCAAAGGCATAGGTATTTGCACCGTAGGCCCGAAAACAGCCGAATCCCTCGTGGCCTTCGGACTTCGGGCGGATCTTATTCCCAAGGAATTCAAAGCGGAAGGGGTGGTTACTGCGCTCGGAGGCGAGCAGGTGAAAGGGAAAAAAATCCTGATACCCCGAGCGAGGATCGCTCGTGAAATCATTCCGGACAAACTGAAGGAAATGGGCGCGGAAGTGACCGTGGCAACGGCCTATGAAAACGTCAAGCCTATTGCCGACGTGGCGCGCGCTGTAAGATTGTTTGAGGATAAAAAAATCTCTGCGGTTACCTTTACGAGTTCGTCTACGGTTCACAATTTTGTTGAAATGATCGGCCAAAAAGGTTATAAAACACTACTAAGCGGCGTTGTAGTCGCTTGCATCGGTCCCGTTACCGCGAAAACCGCTGAGGAATACGGAATGAAGATCGATGTCATGCCGAAAGACTATACCATCCCCGCCTTCGTTGATGCGCTGGTGGATTACTATAATACTAAAAAGTAAAACCGGGTCGAAGTAGGAGGAAGATGCAGTGCATCAATCTCCTCCCGTTCACGGGCGGACGGTCAAAGGAGAAGTAATGATTACCATTTCAGAAATTGCTGCGGACAAGATTAAGGAAATTCTCAAGGCGGAAGGAATGCCGAACCACGGACTGCGCGTGACGTCGGGCGGAGGTGGATGCTGCGGTCCTTCCTATGAAATCATGATCGATGACAAGGCGGGAGACGGCGATACGGTCGTCGAGAAGAGCGGTGCAAAGCTCTTCGTTGACGCATCGACGGCCAAGGTGCTCGACGGGGCTGAGCTCGGCTTTATCAGTGACGAGCGCGGCGAAGGCTTTGTTCTTGGTTTCCCGAACGGCGCCCCTGCAGGCGGCAGCTGTGGGTGTGGCGGTGAAGAGCAGAGCCACAACCATGGAAATGGCTGCGGATCCGGTGGCTGCGGCTGCAGCTAAGTCTTAAAATTGCAGAGAGAGCCAATACAGGGGTAAAAAAGAAAGACCTTTATCCCCCTAGAGTTCTCCCCTCTGTAAAATAGACAGGAGATTCCATGTTTCAGCCGCTATATCGACCGAGAAGGCTACGGGCAAACGAAAACCTGCGACGCATGGTTCGGGAAACGAAGCTTTCTCCCGATGATTTTATTTATCCTCTTTTCGTTATCCACGGCAAAGGCGTGAAAAAGGAAATCGGGTCTATGCCAGGGAACTATCAGCAGTCTATTGACAACATCGTGAAAGACTGCGAAGAGGTGAAGAGCCTTGGCATTCCGGCTGTACTGCTCTTCGGTATTCCCGAGCACAAGGACGAAGTCGGCAGCGAAGCCTACTCGGATGAAGGGATTGTCCAACATGCAATCAAGGCCATTAAGAACAAAATTCCCGACCTAGTCGTCATCACCGACGTGTGCCTGTGCGAATACACGAGCCACGGTCACTGCGGAGTGATCAAGAATGGCGTTGTCCAGAACGATCCTACGCTCGAACTGCTGGCTAAGGAAGCGGTTTCCCATGCTAAAGCTGGAGCGGACATGGTTGCGCCTTCGGATATGATGGACGGCAGAGTCGGCGCCATTCGCCATCTGTTGGACAGCGAGGGATTTACTGACACGCCGATCATGTCCTATGCAGCGAAGTACGCATCGAGCTTTTATGGCCCATTCCGTGAGGCGGCGGAGTCTACGCCGCAGTTCGGCGACCGCAGATCTTACCAGATGGACGCGCCGAACAGCCGCGAGGCTCTGCGCGAGGTTGCCTTGGACATCGATGAGGGCGCGGACATCGTGATGGTGAAACCGGCGCTGTCCTATCTTGATATAATTTATCAGGTAAAACAGAATTTTAAACTTCCCGTAGCGGCCTACAACGTGAGCGGTGAGTTCTCCATAATCAAAGCCGCCGCAAAGCTCGGCTGGATAGACGGCGAGCGCGCAATGATGGAGTCGCTGATTTCGATCAAGCGCGCTGGTGCGGACATCATCCTTACCTATTTTGCCAAGGAAGCGGCGGCATTGCTGAATAAATAGCGGGCCGCCACGGTCCCTTCTGCAAACCTTCGAACTCCATCCTGGACCAGACTCCCGGCATCCCATACATTTCAATTATTCCAGCGATACCGGGCCGTCCATGTTCGTCTTGACTCACGAATCCCTCGATCTTTCTTCATAAAGAAAGCCTTACGCCGTCTGCCAATTTTTCCCAGTACGTCTGCGCACGGGGGAATGCTTGTACCACAAGATACTCTTTAAAAGAAACGATTCCGGACAAAGAAAATGACAGTGCCTGAGCAATTTTGTTATCCTCATACTTTATGCTCCATTATAAGCCGGCCATTACCTCATCCTTCTTTTGTGCTATTTTAAATATAAGAGAGGATTGTTCCTGTCTTCCCCTCAAACACGAGCCAAGAAATTTTTATGACACGAAAGATAAACACGACAAACACCGTCTGCAGTCTCAATTACCTGGTCGGCACTCTTGCCACGGCATACAAGGGAAACATTACCTCCCTTGTAGCAAAGGATTTTTGCATAAACGACGAGGGGGAGGAAACAATATTGCAAGGAACGGTACTCGCGATGTCTGAGGGTGATTATGAAGCGTCACTGAACCAGAGCGGTGTCGAGTTGTCTCGCGTTGTCCTCAATAACGGCTCATTCGCCTTCAAAGCGGACAGCGTACGCATCGCTGAGGCTCGCGACCTCCAGATCGATATCGTGCAGTCCGGCAGGCATATCGGAACGTTCCTGCTGAAAAAGTTGAGCGCAGACGGATTGTATATTTCAGCGGTTGAGCTTTCGGAAGAGCTCGCCGGAATCGACCTCACGTTGCTCACGTCGCCGTTGCGGGAGAAAGTAGGCCTGCTGCGCAAAGCCGAGGATATCGTTTCACAGGTCCACTCCACCAAAAAGGATTGGGCTGCGTTTTCGGAAAAAGTGTCCGACTTTGCCTACGATTTTTACTGGAGCTCCGCAGAGGCCTTTTTCCGTGCCTTCGGCATACTTGCCCGCTTCATGATTCTTGCCGCGGAGCATACCAAGAGCGCTGATCAGAGCAAACCGATATCCAACTATTTCGATCTTCTGGACCTGCTGATCGATCATGAGCCTGGCCTAACCCGCCAGAGTGCCCTGACCGAAGTGTGGACGACGCTGCTCTCCCGGTCTTCAATCAACCTTTCGCCGCAGGCGCGCCGCGTTGCAACCTCTCTTGAACGGATTCGGGATAAATTCCCTAACCTCGATCTCCAGCCATTGGTGCTGATGCTCATCACGTCCCTGCGAAATGCTACCGCTTCTCTGATGTTTCTTCACAAACGGGTTCTCGACCCTCTTGCTGCAATGATTCCGGCCGGGGACGCTGAAATGCTGGCACGGTTCGGAGAGCCGGGATATCGGCGGATGGCGCTGGCTCTTCACGAAGCGGAGTTGCGGGTGGAGAGGGGCGACATCGGCGGAGCAATGGACTTGATCTCAGTCCTGGATTTCGATATTCTCGATGACCGGAAGGCTGTCGAACTCCTGTTCGAAGTTGCAGAAAAAGACCTTTCTTCAGAATTAGCCGGTCCTTTGGTCGAGGTCATAGCCATATACCTGTCTACGGAACCTCATCTGTCCGGCCGCGCAGTGGAAACCATCTGTACATTCCTGCCCGGGATCCTGGAACGCCTGATCTATCTCGACAAGTCGGAGTTATGTTCAGAAATGCTGAGCAGGATTAACGAGAGTGGTGCAGTGCTGAGGGATCGGGTCATGCTGTCGCCCGCTGTTGCCAGGTTGATTCTGCATTCCGGACGAAGCAGTCTGATAACTCAGTACCGGGACAGTCTTCAGACGATTCTAATCCCTGCGGCACGGGTTCGGGGTATATCCCCGGATACGTGGGCAGAAATTGTAAATCCCCTGCATCTGGAGCAATTAACCCGGTTTATGGAATTACTCGGGGTTGGAGGCGCATTGCTCGAAAACGTTCTGGTTCAGGTTACGGCGAACCTTGCGGTGGGCGGGGTATTGATCCCTGATGACCGCCTGTTTCAGCGCAGGGTTTCGGCCTACCTGAACTCGATTGCAATGGAGGGAAACTATCTCCTGAACTTCCTGCTGCTTTCGATGTTACCCGTTTATTTCAACGATGTGGGTGCGGTGAACAGAATTCGGGACTATTCCACGGAGCTCGATGCTTGGGGCAACGATGCAATCATTTATTTTCTTCGGAAACAGGTACATGTGAACGCGAGTAGTAACAACATACGCCTGATTGAGAATGTTTTGAAGGCCTGGGCTTTGAACGATCCACGGCTCCTGAAAAACGTAGTAGCGGCCGATATAGCGGCTAAGGCTGATCTTCGGCTCATGGCACGGTATGCCGCGATAATTAATCCATTTTTCAGGGACGTGCGAGTCCTGGAGGAAAAAGAGCTGCATCTTGAACGGGTCCTGCAACTTGACGACGATGCGATTGATAGACGTCTTACCGACAGTGAAGGCAATGACACCGAGGCGAGAACAAAAGTAAAGCTGCTATGCAAACTTTACAAGGAGATTTCGCGAAAATATTCCCTCGTAAACAGGGATGCCGTGGTCTACGATGTCGATGCCGGTCTTCTCGATACTGTTTTCCGTCTTAAGGAACTCAAGAACGTTATCCTGTCCCAGGAAAAGACGGAACCGCAGGAAACACTTTATTTCAAAAGACATATCGCCTTCGGAATTCCGTCGGTACTTGGAACGTATCATGAACGGAAGTTCGACGCTCTCTGTGAGCTGATGCGGCACGGGGAGAAAGTCCCGCTCCTTCTGGAGGTGATCATCGCCGAAGTTGAAAAGAACGGACCAACAGCAACCACTAATGACCAGCGGAAGTGGCTCCTCTCTCTCAATGAGGCATGGCAAGCCCTCAAGCAGTTCGGCATGCAGAATGTCCGGATCGACGAATTTATCACGGTTCTCGAAGAGGACCGACTGCATGTAACACAGGTCATCGACGTGTTGAAGATGTGGCAGAAAGAACTCGCCTGGATCGTCTCCTCGATCAGTAGGATTTTCCATGAGCCGCTTCTGGAGATTCTGAAAAGGTTTTCGCAGGAGGATCTGCCTGAACATCTCCTGGTTCTGAATACGTCTTCACCCGGTTTCCTGGGAAAGGCGGTGGACGCGGTCTTGCGGGACATTTTGAGCAGCATCCCCGGATTGGTCGAGTCCGACCGGCTGCTCGAGGGGGTGATGACGGTTTTGCGCTTGCAAGCGGAACGAATAGCGGTGGGAACGGAAAGGGGATTTATGTTATCGAAGGATCGAGAATTCTACGATATCCATGCTGTTCCGGCGCAAGATGCACTGAGGTTGGGACCTATTCTCGGAAACAAGGCAAAAAATCTTATCCTTGCGAAGCAAAAGGGACTAAACATCCCGGCCGGTGTTGTTCTGCCTGCAGGTCAGACCTTGGTTCCAGCCGGCGCCCAGCATAAACCGGACTTTCTCAATTTTCTCCACAAGGTGGTCGGATCTATCGAGACGAAGACAGGGAGAACTTTCGGCGGGTCGAGACACCCGCTGTTCCTATCCGTGCGAAGCGGATCCTATCCTTCCATGCCCGGCATCCTCAATTCCATACTTTATTGCGGAATGAACGACGAAACGGTCGATGCATTTATCAGCGACACCGGCAATGCCGAGCTGGGGTTGGACTCCTATCGAAGGTTCATTGAACATTATGGGACTTCTGTTCTGGGTTTGAACATCGAGTTCTTCGAAGATATTTCAAGGGAATATAGGGGCACCCATTCCCTTGATCCAGTCGAACCCCTGGAAGGGGAACATATGAAATCAATCGTCAGCCTGTATCGGGACAGGCTTCGCGAAAGGGGCCTTCAGGTCCCTCCGGACGTTTATGAACAGCTTTGGCACTGCATCGGCGCTGTGTACGACTCCTGGGAAAGCGAGCGCGCCCGTCAGTTCCGTTCCGCGACCGGGACATCAGAAGCCTGGGGTACGTCAGTTATGCTCATGGAGATGGTCTCGGGAAACCAGCAAGGAGGCGGTGCATCGGTCTTTTTCACACGTGACCCTAATACGGGAAAACAACGCGTGTACGGTGAAACGCGAGAAAATGCCAGCGGTTATGACCTTGCTTCGGGCAGGATGTTTGGTAGACCCCTGTCGCGATGGCAAGGAGAAGAAATACAGAAGAGCCTTGAATCGACTGATCCGGAGCTTTACCTTTTGCATCAAAAACTCGCAAGAACAATCGAGGAAGCATTCGGTAATCTTCCTCAAGAAGTAGAGGTGACCTATACCCGGGACAGGAGTGGGACGCCCCGTTTGTTTGTACTCCAGACGCGGCGCATGGAGGAACATGGAGGACTCGCCAAGACATTCGACGATATCTGCAGCATGGAGACACGGGTGATCGGTCGGGGTATCGGCGCCAACGGAGGAGCGCTGAGCGGCGTGGCTTCATTCGAGGGTATGGCTGACCGGATTGAAAACCTGGGCAGAAAAAGCGGCATGCCCGTGATCCTCATACGGAAGACTGCGAACACTGATGATGTTTCGCTCATGCCCGCTATTAAGGGAATCATAACGGCATCAGGCGGGGTCACCTCGCATGCTGCGGTCCTTGCACAGACCTTCGGTCTGTCGGCTGTGGTAGCCTGTGCTGATCTGAAGATAAATACCGACGAACAAGGGCGTGTCTCAGCCCTTATCGGTACTACTGATGTCCATGAAGGGACGCTTCTCAGCATTGACGGCAGGACTGGTCTTGTGTTTTCCGGCGTCTACGCTCCGGTCAATGAAAGACGTTAATGTCTCTGTCATTTCCCGATTGCTCAGGCGGGGTAGGTATGGTGAGGAAACACCTGAGTAATGCTGGCAGTCAGATAGATAGATTTTCCAAGGTTATCGCAAAACATAATTCGATGTTGTTATAATTTGAATAGAAAGACCATCTCTGGTTTTCCCTTGTTGTTTCGACAAAGGATGTACCATGAGGCGCTTATCCGGAGAAAGGGTCACTTCATGAAAGCTATAGCTATCAATGGACTGGGCCGAATTGGACGTCTGCTCCTGCGCCTGTACATGGAAAATCCTCCCGAACAGGCGGTTCTGGTCGCAGCAAACAGCCCGGCGCCGATTGAGGATCTTGCCTACCTCATTAAATACGACTCCGTTCACGGAAGGGCACCTTTTGAGGTCAAGACAGGATCAGGGTATCTGGAACTGGGCGCTCGCCGCATGCGAATTGCGGTCTCCCACGAAAAAGACCCTGAAAAAATCCCCTGGCGCAGCAAGGGCGTCGACATCGTGCTCGAGTGCAGCGGCTTGTTCCGCAAACGAGAGGACGCGGCAAAACATTTGACCGCAGGCGCATCAAAGGTCATCATCAGCGCTGATGCGAAGAACGATGACCTGACCGTGGTGATGGGCGTAAATGAGAAGTCCTATGATCCGGCCCTACATCATGTGATTTCCAACGCGTCGTGCACCACGAACTGCCTAGCACCCACAGCCAAGGTGCTGCATGATGCCTTCGGGATCGATTATCTCATAGCTACGACTGTACACGCCTATACGTCCAGCCAAGCGCTCATTGACCGTTCATCTCCTGGACACCGGCGGAGAGGGAGGGCCGCGGCCGTATCACTCGTTCCGTCCAGTACCGGGGCGGCAAGGGCAACAGAGCGCGTGCTGCCCGCATTGAAAGGGAGAATGAACGCCATGGCGATTCGCGTTCCCGTTGCAAACGGGTCGCTCACAGACCTCACTGCCCACCTGAATAACGATGTGTCTATTGAGAGCGTGAACGCTGTCTTTAGAGCAGCTGCCGAAGGGACGATGCAGGGGATTGTGGGTTACAGTGAAGACGAACTGGTTTCGTCAGATATCGTAGGAGATGAACATTCGGCTATTATTGACGGCGCCTCGACACTGGTTATGATGAACAGGGTGGTAAAGGTATTGGCCTGGTATGATAATGAATACGGCTATGCGCGCCGCCTGCTCGATCTGGCGGGGTATATTGCGCGGTAGGGAGGGTGAATCTAGGCACCCAGTGACACAGTACGAAGTGTTTAGCATCAATCCGCGTGGTTAATCGCAGTTCCAGCTTCCTGTTGATGTTGCTTTCTTTGACATTTAGCCTATATCAGTGGTATTGTATCGTCGATTTTAAAAACGAAGACCGCTTCCAGACATCCTTTATTCAAGCAAAATCACATAGAAAGAAGGTACTCGTGAATTTCAGTTCGTTTAAGTTTCATCCCCAGATTGCGGCTAGTGTAAAAGCTCTTGGCTATCACACCCCGACCCCTATCCAACTCCGGGCTATCCCGCCGGTCCTCGAAGGTCATGACGTTATGGGCCTTGCACAGACCGGGACCGGTAAGACGGCGGCTTTTGTATTGCCCATACTTGAACGACTGCTCCGAGGACCACGCGGCAAGGTGCGTGCGCTGATCGTCGCGCCTACACGCGAACTGGCCGAGCAGATTCATGTGGCAATTACAAGACTCGGCCATGGCACACACCTCAGGAGCTGCACCATCTATGGCGGCGTAGGCTTAAACCCGCAGATTCAGAAGCTTCGCGTCGGCGTTGATATCGTCGTAGCCTGCCCAGGCCGGCTGCTCGATCACATCAATCAGATGACCATCGATCTATCCTCTGTGGAAGTCCTGGTTCTGGATGAAGCGGACCGAATGTTCGATATGGGTTTCCTCCCCGATGTGCGCAGAATCATCAAGCACCTTCCCGCAAAGCGTCAGAACCTCATGTTCTCAGCAACCATGGCCGACGACATCAGAAAACTGGCCCATGAAGTCCTGCACAAACCGGTTACCGTGCAGGTAGGCCATTCCGTGCCTGCAAATTCCGTGTCCCATGCGCTCTATCCGGTAGAGCAGCACCTGAAGACCGGGTTACTCATGGAAATCTTGAAACACACAGATACGGAATCGATCCTCATTTTCACGCGAACGAAACACCGGGCAAAACGAATCGGTCAGCAGCTTGAAAAGGCTGGCTACAAGGCCGCTTCGCTCCAGGGTAATTTATCACAGAACAAACGGCAGGCGGCCCTCGACGGTTTTCGCGATGGCAGATATCAGATCCTCGTGGCAACGGACATCGCGGCCCGGGGCATCGACGTCTCCTCTATCTCACACGTTATCAACTATGACATTCCCGACACGACCGATGCCTACACACACCGTATCGGCAGGACCGGCAGGGCGGCAAAGACCGGAGACGCCTTCACGTTCGTCACCCCGGAGGACGAGTCGCTGGTCAGGAGCATTGAGCGTATTCTCGGTGAGAAGATCGAACGAAGAACTTTAAAACAGTTCGATTACCGGAAGCCGGCGCCTGCTCGAGACACGGAGTTCGCCCGCCGGCCGCACGAACCGCAACAGCGCCGGACACAGCCCAAAAGGGAGCACACAGGAAGTGCTGCAAGGACAGGTGCACGGTCAATATCGTCCGTGGCCCCGAAGCATCATCACGCAGCTCCTCGCGGACCCCAAGCGGCCCAGCATTCCCCGGGGACACGGACGTTTAAACCGCGGCGACCAAAGACAAGAGCTGGCTCATAGACGCTTTTTATCTGCAGGATTCGCATTACAGTTACATCTCTAGCCACAGAGAGATCAGGGGGGCAGGGAGAAATGCCTCAATTTAGCTCTTGAATCTTTTCTGGGGGTTCAAGATGACCTCTATGGCAAAAAAATTTATTGTCCTTGTTAGTAATGGCATCCGGCAGGGGGGCATGCTTTATGAAAGATACTCCAGCTGACCAGGAACTTCATCATGAAATTTTCGGCTCCATCCTCGATCGGACCGAAATGACGCCCTTTCTTCTGCTGCATGCGCGGGATTACGCAACTTCACTCAAGCAGGCGACCAGGATGATGGCCAACCGCGGATTTGACACGCTCGGCAGCGTCGAGTTGCGGGAGAGCGAGCGTGAAAGGGCGGGGCTTTACATAAAACGCGCCTATGATTATTTCTTCCACGGACTTTTTCCTTTTGTAACAAAACAGTTTGAAGGGCTCATTGCGCTGAAGTCTTCGAACGCAGATTGTTACAATAAATGCCTGCGCGCCGTCAAAGAAGCGGCGTCACTGCTGCAGGACCCATCCTTCCGGGACATTGTCGACGAAGATCCCCGTCATTTGTTGCTCCTTGCATCGTCGCTCAAGTATCCCCGGGTTTTTTCAGGATACCAGGGCAGGGACCTTGAATTGCCGGAGTTGTGGCAGCAAGGGGCATGTTGTCTTCTCAAAATGGTGCATCTGATCAAATCGATAGAAGAGGACAGCCAGGACATCAATGATTACGCCCAGCTCGGTTTTTTTCTGGAGAAGCAGGGCCAGCGGCTCGACGATCTTTACTATTTTGACTGGGAGCGTCCAAAACAGATTCCCGGTAATGAGCCGGCCCAAAGGGCTTTTGTGAAAATTTCCACGTTTTTTAACCGCTTAAAGGAATCCCTCACTTTTGACCGGACACGGGGTTACCTGATCTTCAACAGCGGGGACGGCGTGGAAGTCGATATTGTTGAAATCAAGGCGCGGCTAAAGAGTCCGGAGAGTATGGTCACCAAGCTGGGGAAGAACGTGGAAGGAGAAGCCTACGACATCAGGGACATTCTTGCCATCACCTTCATATTGAGGAACATGGATGATACGCTGAAACTTTTTCATGCTCTCCAGAAGCGGGGGGTGATTCTCCAGGAAAACACCGCCTCACATTCCATAACGCAGACGCTCTTTGAAAGCCCCGAGAACATGCGTGAAGCGGTGCGCAGACTGGTGTCGAGCCTCGTCAAAAGTGGGGGAGGCGGCGAGATGCACAGTGAGGAAAGCTTGCTCGCCCATGCGAAGGAGTTCTATGAAGCGTTGAGCGTGAACGCGGAAAAGAATGTCCATACTTCACGGGGCCACCGGAAGTTTCAGTGTAAAATCGCCTTTTCCTTGCCGATCCACCGCTCCGCAGAAACAAACGAGATCATGATTCCGGGCACGCCACTGTATGAGGCAAGAGATCACGTTCATAAAAAAACAGAGCAGCACACGCTTGGCGTGGAGCTTCGCATATCCGATGAAGAGAGCTGGAAAAATTCCGAACAAAAGGGCGATTCACATCACGATGCCTATAAATTCCGCCAGCTTGTCTCGGTGATGAACAGAGTGTTTAAAAATTTGTTCCACCTGCCAGAAGATAGATTTCCCCAACTCCGCAAAGATCAGGCAGACTTGTTCTCGTGAACGGCCTGATGCACGCAGAAAGGAGGGACACTGCCCCTGTAAATTGCCAGGATGCGGATTGAATTAATAACCCAGTGCGAATTAATAAAATTAACCGCTGGTAACATAAAAATCATCATCAGCGCCAGCGCTGTCACATTGAGAAGCAAAGAATCAGAAATTATTCAGTATATCAATTTCCCAGTCCTTCGCAGTTCACGCTAATCAATTGATCGGTAACGACAACAGAAGATGTCATTGAAGGAGCATGCCATGAATATCAAACTCATTCAGCAATTCCAAGCCTTAAGACAGCTCTCCGGCGGGTTCCGTGCTTCGCGGGTGATTTTAACCGCGAACAATTATGCAGTTTTTGAGTATTTGAAAACGCCGAAAACGGCTGCGTTTCTGGCAAGAACAATTAAAACCGATCCGCGCGCAACAGAAATATTGCTTGATGCAGTAACGGCGCTTGGCTTGTTGCTGAAAAAAGGTTCAACGTACCGTGATACGCCGCTTGCAAGAGCATTTCTCATAAAAACTTCCCCTTGGTATCAAGGAGACATGCTTCGGCATTCGGATCATCTCTGGAAAAATTGGTCGGGTCTTGACGAGATTGTGAAGACTGGCATGCCGAACCGCATCGAGGGCCGCGATTACGGGGTATTCATCAGGGCGATGCATAACAATGCTGTCTTGCGTGCACCAGCGGTCATAGACGCAGTCAATCTGACGAGAGTAAAAACAGCCATTGATCTGGGTGGCGGGCCAGGAACGTATTGTGCGGAACTCGCACGCAGGGGCGTTAGGGTAACCCTTTTCGATCTTCCAGATGCCATAAATGTCGCGAGAAAACTCGTTAAGATAAAAACTGTCCGTTTTATGAAAGGTGACTTTCACTCCGACAATATCGGAAAGGGATATGATCTCGTGCTTATCAGCCAGGTTTTGCACTCGTTGTCTGTTCGTGAGATTTTGGCGATCCTGAAGAAAGCCAGCGATGCTTTAAACCCGAAAGGCATAATTGCGATTCACGAATTCCTGCTCGGCAATAATCGGGCCCATCCGGCGCCGTCCGCACTCTTCTCGATCAATATGTTGATTAATACGGCGGAAGGAAGATGCTACACACCCAAGGAAATGAAGGACTGGCTGATAAAAACAGGATTTAGAAGCATCGAAAAGAAGGTTATTGGCGATACCGTAGTGATGATGGGAAGAAAAGGATGATTTATAAAACCTGTCCTTGAATACCCGGCATTTCTACTGCTGGGATGAAAGGGACAATCCTGACGTAGTCAGGATGAGATTCTAAAAGTGCTTTAGGTTCTAGCGGTTTTGATGACCCGCAGCTCTGCTGCGGGGTAATTCACTAAAAACGGTTTTTTTGTAATACAGGTGCTTGTTTAAATCGCTAATCAATGGATTATGCCCTCCCATAATGGCCTGTTCTGTATTACGGGACAGCCCCAGAAGACGAACAGAAATTGGTAAAACCTGTTGGTGATAAAATCGTGGTGGAAAGACATCGACTGTAGATAGCCGCGATCGGGATCATGTGGACGACATAATACAGAGAGCAGAGAGGACAGCAAACGCGGACCATACGACCGGGAGGACTCCGAGAGGCTTGAGATGAAACAGGACAAAGGGTATAGTCTATCCAGCGTATCGTTTTTCCTGATCGATTTTATCCGGGTAAAGAGAAAGAGGCGATTGGCCCAGGGACGAATGCGATTTATCAATTTATCAAGGGTTCCTCGTACCATCATATGGAAAAAACCGTATAAGTTCATCGCATTTCTTCTGTATATAACATTGCTCGTAATTTATTAATAAAGAAACATCTCTTGCTAAAAAGAAATCTTTCCCCATTTACTCCTCAGGACCTTCCATGAGTGCTATACTTATTACAACTCGGTCATTGGTTGACCCAAGCCGGTCCCAGCCAGCATGAACGACCCGGATCTCAAAATCCGGAGTTTGTCAGTCGAGAACAAAGATTGCCCTCCTAAACTATTTCGTCAAAAAAATGTCGCGGTCCGCAAGTACGACGTTACCTGAGGATGCGGGGCCACACTGTCCCGGGGAGGACCGAGGGGAACTTTGCTGAATAGCCTGCCGAAGAGACAAAATGCATTGCCGGAGGAAACGGCGCGTCCGTTCTGCGTGGGCGTGAACATCGGCGCGATCACGGTGAAGGGCGTGGCCTTGCGAGGGGACCATGCCCTCTCTAGGGTGGAAAACCATCAGGGCCGTCCTTTGGAAGTGCTCGGAGAAATGCTCTCCGGGAAGGAGTTCAATGGCGCTGAATATTTCGGGGTGTCAGGCCGCCGGGGCCACATCTCTGATGTTACCGCCATTCAGAGAGCATTGGACGAACTGGGATGCGATTTTGACGCTGTTGCTTCGCTGGGCGGCGAGTCCTTCCTGGTCTATCTCCTGGCGGCTGGAAGGATCTCGAATGTGCTTTCGCACAATAAATGCGCCGCCGGAAGCGGCGAGTTCTTTGTGCAGCAGATTGGCCGGATGCAACTCACGCTCGAAGAAGCGATCGAGCGCTCGTTCAAGGGGAAGGTTGTGCCGCTGGCAAGCCGTTGCTCAGTCCACTGTAAATCAGATATCACTCACAAACTCAACCGCAAGGAAGCGCTCCCCGAAGACATCCTACACACGCTGCATGACAACATGGCTGACAAAGTGGTCTCCCTACTCGAAAAGGCGCAGCGCCAGCTCGATCGGGTGCTTGTCATCGGAGGCGTTTCTCGGAACGCTGCTCTCCTGTCCGCCTTACGAGAGAAGCTTCCCTCCACGGAATTCGTCGTCCTTCCCGAGAGTCTTTGCTTCGAGGCCTGGGGGTGCGCTTTGCTCACCCGGGATAGCCCTCGTTACAAATCGCTCAAAATATCGCCCCAGTCGGTCCCGGACAACTTTCCCCCCCTTCAACGCCAAGCTGGCCGGGTGCAGGTTATCGCGCCGTTGCCGCGGCAGACACCTTCCGATGGCTTGCTGGCTCTCGGTCTCGATGCGGGATCGACGACTACCAAGGCGGTCCTGCTCGATCCTATCACGTTGAGCGTGGTCGCATCGCACTACACGCGTACGCGAGGCGATCCCGTTGCGGCGACGCGCGAGTGCCTCAGGGCAGTCGCGCGTGAAACAGGCAACCTTAGGGTCGGGATAACCGGGACAACCGGCTCGGCCCGGGAACTCATCGGCGCCTACTTGGGCACCGCCCATGTGTACAATGAGATCTCAGCCCATGCGACAGGCGCGACCTACTTCGACCCTGACGTAGACACCATCTTCGAGATCGGCGGCCAGGATTCCAAGTACATCCGCCTCAGGAACGGTGTACCCGTCGATTATGCGATGAACAACGCCTGTTCTGCCGGCACTGGTTCTTTTCTGGAAGAGAGCGCTCAGGGGGATCTCGGCGTAACGGTTTTGGATATCGCCGAATGCGCATTGGCCGCAGCATCTCCGGTGCAGTTGAAGGCAACCTGCGCGGCATTTATCAATTCCGATATCCGCATCGCGTTCCAGCAGGGGCAGTCGCGCGAGGACATCGTTGCCGGGCTGGTCTACGCGATCACCGCAAACTATCTCACCAAAGTCAAGGGGCCGCGTGCCGTGGGCAAGAAGGTGTTTCTGCAAGGCGGCGTTGCCCTGAACCGCGCCGTGGGCTATGCTTTTGCTCACAGTGTGGACCGAACGGTCGTTATCCCTCCCAACCCCGAACTTATGGGAGCTCTGGGCATCGCGCTTCTAGCCCTCAAGCGATCCCGCGGCAAACTTGATTCCGCGACGAACCTGCTTTCCTTGGCTGCGGCAGAGATGGCGTCCCCGGGGCGTTTCATTTGTAAGGCATGCCGGATGCACTGCAGCATAGACCGTTTCGAGGTGGCTGGCAGGCGTTTCCCTTTTGGGGGACGCTGCAGCCTGTACGAAAATGTATGGAAGAGAAGCGCCCGAGTTGTTGCGGCGCCAGACCTGGTCGGACAACGTGCCGATTTGATCTTTGGAATAAACGACGCCTGTGGGGATGGGTCGGTGATGGATCGCAGCCGACCTCGTATCGGAATTCCGAGAGCGCTCTTAACGCACTCGCTCTATCCGCTCTACTCGACTTTCTTCTCGGCCCTGGCTCTGGACGTGGTCCTGTCCGGCCTGGACAACCATGGCGAACTGAAGTCCTATTCAGGCTTTTGTTTCCCCGCGCAGACAGCGCATGGAGCGATCCTGGATTTGGCTAAACGGGGCGTCGACTTGGTTTTCCAACCCCATGTCAAGCAGATGCCCAGGCCCGTCCTGTGCAATGGTTCCTACCTCTGCCCGATCACCCAAGCCAGCCCCTTTTTCCTTGCCGCTGCATTTTCCGACATCCGCTTTCTTTCCCCTGTCCTGGATTTTACTCGTGGTTATGAATGCGGGCCGGAGTTGGAGAAGATTGTTGTGAGGGAGTTTGGAGTCAGTTGCGAGCGGGTCCGACAAGCCTGGGCAGCCGCAAAGAGCGCCCAGATCGGGACTGAACACGCCATGCAAGAGCTGGGACAGCAGGCCATCGAACGCGCGCTATCAGAAGGAAAACCAACGATCGTTCTTGCCGGCCGAAGCTACAACGCCTACGCGCCTGAAGCTTCCCAATCAGTCGGCAGAAAACTCTCCAGCATGGGCGTAGCGGCCATCCCGGCAGATTGTCTGGCGCCGATCGAGGAGGGGCCCTTTGCCTGGCACTACTCCAACCAAGTTTTGAACGCCATGGCCCTAGCCAAAAAACATCCCAATCTGTTCCTGGTCTGCATCAGCAATTTTAGCTGTACCGTGGACGCCTTTACCCACGCTAAGGTCGCGTCCGAGATGGGCTCCAAACCCTACCTGATCCTCGAAATCGACGCGCACACTGCCGACGCCGGGGTTCAGACCCGTCTTGAGGCGTTCTTGGACATCGTTCACAATTATCAGGACGCGCCGAAGCCGACCATCCAGAGCCATCGGTTCTCCTTATGCCGGATCGGCGCCGGCAATACCGTCATCCGTTCAGAGGGGGAGACCGTATCGATTAACGATCCGCGGGTAAGGTTTTATTTTCCCAATTTCTCAGAATTCCATGCAGAGGCGATGTCCATGGCGTTCCGCTGGATGGGCTTGCACACTGGCGAGATCACCCCGCTCGACCGGAGCCAGCTCGAGCGAGGTTTCCAACACACGTCAGGACGCGAGTGCCTTCCCCTGCCGCTCTGCGTCGGACAACTGCTCAAGATCAACGAGCAGCGCCGGCCCGACGAAATCGCAGGATATTACATGCTGAAAGGTGGCGCACCCTGCGTGTTGGACGCCTATCTTGATTACCTGAGGCGTTTTATCATTGATCAGCAATTGCCCGACCTTTTTCTTTTCGTCCCGACCGAAGATTACGGCCAGGGCGCGATCAACAGATTGGCCCTCGCAAAACACTCAGCGCTCACGCTTCTCATGGCGGACCTCGTCGTGGAAATAGAGCAGGTTCTGCGGGTTATCGGCGATCAAGGCAGTGTGGATCGACTCAGGCAGGAGTGGCAGCAGTTTGTCGCCGCAACTGACTCGGAAATCCGATTCCAGACCGGTCTGGGCGGGTTCATTGAGCGGATCGCGGCCCTTCCACGCGCACGGGACCTGCGGTCCTGTCCGCGGGTCGTTGTCATTGGTGACTTCTTCACCCGTTTCAACCCCTTCTTCATGAATGGTGTGCAGGACCTGTATTCCGAGCAAGGCATCATCCTGAAGCCCGTTGATATGACCGACCTGCTCTTGTATCACACCTATTACCCAGTGGCCGAAACCGCCCGCAAATGGGGCATGAAACCGGGCGGCTTGGCTTTGGCTAAAGCCTGTTCGAGAATTTTCCAGAGGGACGGGAAGCAGTATCTGCAGCACTGGCTTGCTTATCAGGTAGAGAGACAGATCGAGGAAGACTACCGGAGGCTGTTTGCGAAGACTGGCCTGCTCGTGGCTGGCTCCAATGATGAAGCTTCCCTGTTCGAAAAAGCGTCCGATCATGTATCACCAGGAATTTACGGAGAGATCACCCCGACCGTAGGTCGGGGCTTGGAGGCCGAGGCTGAGGGCTATGACGGGATCATCTGCATCGGACCGTTTAACTGCCTTCCGTTTCGCATCTCCGAGGCGATCCTCAAGCCGTTAACCATCCGTCAAGGGATGCCTGTTCTGACCTATGAGAGCGATGGCTACGCAGTCTCACCGTCGGTCCTCCGGCAGGTAGACGTCCACATTCAACAGGTTCTTGAACACGCAGGCCGGACCCCTTGACTTCGTCCTTATTTATAACATAAGCAGCACTTTTTCCTTGCATTTTTGTCTCTTCCGTGTTAAATATGTTCTAACACTCTGGGAAATTTCTTTTAGAGTGGGCATTTCTATCTGCCCACTCTTTTTATTTGGGGTTCAAATTGGCAGATTTAGTAGAGCAGATACGTCAGCTGCTGGATCCGATCCTGGCGTCCCGGGGGCTCTCCCTGTGGGACATGGAGTTTCAGAAGCATGGGCCTAAATGGCTGCTGAGAATCTATATCGACCGGGAGGATACGGGGGTCACACTGAACGACTGTGAGGCCGTGAGTAGGGACCTGGGAACGGTCCTCGATGTCGAGGATATCATTCCTCACGCCTATAATCTGGAGGTTTCATCTCCGGGACTTGACCGAACATTAAGCAAACCGGAGCATTTTACCCGTTTTTCTGGCAGCGCGGTCAAAATCAAGACGTATCAACAGATCAACGGCCAGAAAGTTTTCCAGGGAGTACTGCTCGGCTTGGAAGGCCACATGGTAAAAGTTGAAGTGGAAACAGGGACGGTCATCGAAATCCCAATGAGCGCTATTGCAAAGACCTCTCTTGAGGTGAAGTTTTAAGAAATCGCATTTTTGGATCCACGGCCCTGTGGTCGTGTGCATTGCGTCTAGCAACGAGATTAATACCTTTTTATCATTTTATAGGATTTTGTTCAGGAGGAGAAGAACCAATGAGTCAAGAACTGATTCATGTGATCGACCAGATCAGCAAGGAAAAAGGCATATCCAAGGAAATGGTGATCGAAGCCGTTGAATCGGCCTTGGTGAGCGCGGCCAAGAAGAAATACGGCGCCCAACGCATCGCGGTCCAGATCGATCCGAAACGGGGAGACATCGTCATGTATGCATACAAGAAAGTCGTGCAGGACGTTGCCAATTCGGACGAGGAAATAACGCTGGAAGAAGCGCAAACACTTTATCCCGAAGCCCAGATGGAAGGCGAGGTGCCGCTTCAGGTCGAATTCGAGGGTTTTGGCAGGATTGCGGCGCAGACTGCGCGACAGGTCATCGTCCAGAAAGTGCGTGAAGCAGAGCGCGACGTCATCTTCAAGGAGTTCAACGACAAGGTCGGCCAACTCGTCAACGGCATTGTGCTCCGTCATGAAAAGGGGGCGTACTACATCGACCTGGGCAAGACCGAAGCGGTGCTTCCGGCCCGGGAACAAGTTCCTCGTGAGAGCTACCGGCGCGGCGACCGCATCAGGGCATATGTCATGGAGGTCCGGGATACATCAAAGGGTCCTCAGGTTGTGCTATCCCGCGCCCATCCCGAATTCGTCTCCCGTCTTTTCGAGATGGAAGTGCCCGAAATTTACGAAAACATCGTGGAAATCAAGGGTGTTGTGCGCGAAGCGGGCGACCGCACTAAGATTGCCGTGTCCTCCAAGGAGTCTCAGGTTGATCCGGTGGGCGCATGCGTGGGCATGAAGGGTTCCCGCGTTCAAGCCGTTGTTCGAGAGCTTAGGGGCGAAAAGATCGATATCATCCCCTGGTCTGAAGACCCGCGTATTTTTATTGCAAAGGCGCTTAGCCCTGCTGTGGTTGAGAAGGTCGGCGTTACCGAGGAAGACCGGTCCGCCCTGGCCGTGGTTGCCGATTCCCAGCTTTCTCTTGCCATCGGAAAAAAGGGACAGAATGTCAGGCTGGCCGCCAAGCTGACTGGCTGGAAGATAGATATCCTGAGCGAATCGGAATACGATCAGGAACGCCAGAAAGAACGAGAGCAGGAGATCGAGGCTGCGATCGTGGAAGAAACGCGCAAGATGGCAGAAGAAACAGAGGCCGCGGTAACCATGGAATCCAAGTCCGCGTCAGAAGCCTCGGAGATTGCAGAGGACATCGTTCGCCTTACCGCAATTGAAGGAGTTGGTGAAAAGATTGCGGAACATCTCAAAGAGGCTGGCTATGACACAGTAGAGAAGATCGCCGCTATGTCTGATGAGGAAATTCTCGCGGTCCCCGGCATTGGCGCGAGTTCCGCTCAGAAAATTCTTCTGTCGGCAAGGGCACTTATCAAGAAATAAAGTTGTCATCTTTTGTCAGGGGATCATGAGGCACCAACCGGAAAGAACGTGTATCGGCTGTCGTACTACCTTGAGCAAGAACGAGGTCGTCAGGCTCGTTGCAGGGCCCGAAGGCATCCTGATCGACTATCGGGAAAAGCTTCCTGGCCGCGCGGCATACGTCTGCCCCAGGCAGGATTGCATCGAAAAGGCGCTTACGAAGGATGCGCTGGCAAGGGCCCTTCGCCTTAAGGTTCGACCTCCGGAGGTGACTTCCTTCATCTCGCAGATGAAAACGATTATCAGTGAGAAGATCAAATCGCTTCTAGCCATTTCGATGAAAGCGGGCAGGATAGCGACGGGATATTCAGCAGTTCATGATGCTCTGGAAAAAGGCCGGGTTTTTCTCCTATTGTACGCCACCGACATCTCCGAAGGAACAAAGGATAAGGTCGCGGATCGCGGCATGGCATCGCTCCGGCATACAAAACTCTTTACCCGGGACAAGCTCGGTAAAATTCTGAACCGGGAACTCGTCGGCGTAGTCGCAATCCTCGACCAGGGGCTCGCTGATTCGTTGTGGAATGAGATTGGAAGATTAAAGAACTTGATAAATGGAGATAAGTAGAGTAAAATGTTACATTACATTAGAACCATTCGGGGGTAAGCGATTTTATGACCGTAATCAGGGTGCATGAGCTGGCAAAAAAAATGGGAGTTGAAAGCAAGGATCTCATCTCCGTGCTTGAGAAGATGGGTATCACGGGGAAGACTCCGTCCAGCGGACTCGATGACAAAGAAACGAAATCCCTGATTGAGAAGCTGAAGGCGATACGGAAGGAAAAGGAAAGGGAAAAGGAAAAAGAAAAAAACAAAAAAGAGAAAGAGACTGTTGACCCGCTGATTTCCAAAGAGGAGCGTCTGAGGAAGGCTGCGGCTCTGATCGGTAAATTTTCGTCCACACTGGAAAAACCAGGCTCGAAACCGAAACCCGCGCCTATTCCTCCATTGCCGAAGCCGGCCATGCCGGCGCCGCCGGTCATTCCCCCGGTTGGGCAGGTCAAGGAGACTCAGCAGGCCGAGGAAAAAAACCATGCTCCCGCACCTCAACCCGTACAGACGGCCCAAGTGGCGCCGCGTCCGCAAACAATCGCAGCTCGTCCTTCATCTGTGCATGCCGGTGCCGTCCGTACACAGCCTGGACAGCGTCCTTTGGGCGGACAGACGCGTCCGATGCGTTCCTTTGAAAAAACAACCTTTGGTTCGCCCGTTTTGGAACCCTCACAGCTTCCTGCTTCACTCGTACCGCCCGCTGCCGGGAAGCAGCCGCCGAAGAAAAAATGGCAGAAGAAACAGTCCGACTATGAGCTGAAACAAGAGCGGGAATTCCGGGACAAGCCGTCCTTTAAAAAGCTGCCTGATTTAAAGACACTCCCGACGGGCAAGAGACCGCTTAAGAAGGACGAACGGCACGGGCAGCAGACAGACGTGGCGGAAATCACGAAGCCGAGAAAGAAAGTAGTCAAGATCCAGGAGGGGTGCACGATCAAAGAATTCGCCGAAGTCATGGGCCAAAAAGTGGGCGATGTTATCAAGAAACTCATGGCTGTGGGCGTCATGGCAACCCAAAACCAACCCATGGACATGGATGCAGCCCTGCTCATGGCTGAAGAATACGGAGTTAAAGCGGAGATCGCGAGCATTGAATCGGCGGAGGATATTCTTGAAGAAAAGGCCGATGCAGTCGAGACCATGGTGGCGAGACCTCCCGTGGTGACGATCATGGGTCATGTGGACCATGGGAAAACATCGCTCCTCGATTCGATCCGTGAAACGAACGTGGTTTCCAAGGAAGCCGGCGGCATCACTCAGCATATCGGCGCCTATCAGGTGAGCCTCAAAGGCAGGGACATAACATTTCTGGACACCCCCGGCCATGCGGCGTTTACCGCCATGCGCGCGCGCGGCGCTCAGGTTACGGACATCGTGATTCTCGTTGTCGCCGCCGACGACGGCGTCATGCCGCAGACCCGCGAGGCGATCAGTCACGCAAAAGCGGCAGGCGTTCCGATCATTGTCGCCATCAACAAGATAGACAAGCCCGAGGCAAAGCCCGATCGGGTCAAACAGGAACTGTCCGAGTTCGAGCTCATTCCGGAAGAATGGGGCGGGCAAACGATTTTCTGCGAGGTATCGGCAAAGAAAAAACTGGGGTTGGAACACCTACTTGAAATGATACTCATCCAGGCCGACGTTCTCGAACTCAAGGCGAACCCGAACAAGATGGCGAGAGGAACGATTATCGAGGCGAAACTCGACAAGGGGCGGGGGCCAGTTGCTACAGTGCTCGTGCAGTCCGGGACGCTGAAAGGTGGAGATATCTTTGTGACCGGTATGCAGTTCGGCAGAGTACGGGCTCTTATAAATGACAATGGAGAGCGCACCGAGCAAGCGGGACCGTCGGTTCCAGTGGAGGTCATCGGATTCTCCGGGGTTCCGCTCGCGGGGGACCGATTCCTGGTTCTTGAAGAAGAGCGGAAGGCCCGGCTGATCGCGGAAACCAGGCAGGCAAAACAGCGTACGACCGAAATGGCCAACATGAAAAAGGTAACTCTCGAAGACCTCCATTCCCAGATTGAGGAAGGGATGGTTAAGGAGCTCAACATTGTCATCAAGGCAGACGTGTCGGGTTCCGCTGGTGCGATCGTTGATTCCCTGGAAAAACTTTCCACCGCGGCTGTCAAGCTCAAGGTCATCCACAGTTCCGTCGGCGCTATCACCGAAACGGATGTGATGCTCGCGGCGGCATCGAATGCCATCATTATCGGTTTCAGTGTACGTCCGGAACCCAAGGCCACCGAACTCGCCCAGCGAGAAGGTGTTGATATCCGTCTTTACAACATCATTTATAACGCCATCGATGATATCAAGGCTGCCATGGAGGGCCTGCTCGAACCGACGCTCAAAGAACGCATTTTGGGCCGCGCAGAAGTCCGCCAGACCTTCCATGTCTCGAAGATCGGCACGATTGCCGGCTCATATGTCATCGACGGTGTCATGACGAGGCAGAACGACGGCGTGAGGGTGCTCCGAGATAACGTGCTGATTTATGAAGGCAAACTTCACTCGCTGAAACGGTTCAAGGATGATGTGCGCGAAGTCCAGTCGGGATACGAATGCGGTATCGGCATCGAGAACTTCAATGATATCAAAGTAGGGGACGTTATTGAAGCGTTCGTGATCGACAAAGTGGCCGCAAAGCTGTAAGCAGCCGGAGACGCTTTCGGCGGCGCGGTAGGGGGATCTCGAGGCCGCATCAAGTGGAGACACAAAAAAATCGCCATCACGAACAGATTGCTATCGAGGATTATGTTCATCGGTGTCTGCACATTTGAAGTACATGTTCCTGAAAGCGATTCGCTCAAGACCAAGAGGCATTCGATTCGCAGTCTGAAAGATCGGATCCGGAACAAGTTCAATGTCTCAGTGGCTGAAGTTGACGACAATGACCTCTGGCAGAAAGCATGCTTGGCAGTAGCCGCAGTGAGCAACGATAAAGCCCACCTTAACAAGACACTGGATCATGTCCTCGAAATGGTCCGTGGCGTCCCCGAACTGAGTCTTCTGGATTATCAGATAGAGATATTTTGAGGCAGAGCACAGAGCTCGGCTGATGAAAAACAGGAACAAACAGTGATGCTTGCGGTCTGCGTTCCGAGCAATCTGCTCTTATCCTCCGAGGATTACCATGTCCAAACCAACCTATAAAAGAGCTGAACGCGTCAGCGACCAGATGAAAGAGGAGATCGCCGACATCCTGATGCGCAAAATAAAGGATCCGCGCATCGGCTTCGTTACGGTGACGGATGTCGAAGTTGCCGATGACCTCCGGAACGCAAAGGTATTTGTGAGTATATACGGCGGAGACAAGGATAAGACCCTCAAAGGCCTAGAGAGCGCATCGGCATTCATCCGTTCGGAACTCGGGAGGCGCATGAGAATGAGATACACACCTGAGATCTTGTTCCGCTTCGATAATACGGTGGAGCAGGGGGCACATATCATGGAACTCCTACGCACATTGGAAGAGGAAAAAGAAAAGAAAAAGAAGGATCACGAAGATGAGTGACCTTGGAAGCATCATAGCGGTGCTACAGAAGTGCACGACAATACTTCTTTCCGTGCACATCAGCCCTGATGGTGATGCCCTCGGGTCACAGCTTGCCCTCATGCTGGCACTGGAAAAAATGGGCAAATCCGTGACAGCGCATAATCTCGATCCTGTTCCTGAAATTTATCGGTTCCTGCCCCATGCTGACCGCATCAGGACAGGCCGTCCCGTAACGGGCAGGTATAATGCCGTTATCGTGCTTGATACCGATCCGCCCCGCGTAGGGCTCTTTGACGCATCACCACCGGCAGATGTTCTTATCAATATCGACCATCATATAACAAATCCATCTCCCTGGCCAAATACGTGGCTTGACACTGCTGCAGCCGCCACAGGAGAAATGGTCTATAACCTAATTCGCCAGCTTGGTGTACCCTTAGACCGTGATATAGCGCTTTGCCTGTATACCGCCATTTTTACCGATACGGGGTCATTCCGCTACTCCAATACGTCTCCGGCGAGCATGAAAATTTCTGCGAGTCTCCTCGAAGCTGGTGCGGACCCTTGGCTCGTGACGGAAAACGTGTACGAATCATTCGCCTTCAGGCGGTTGAAACTGCTCGGGAGTGTTCTCACCGGCATGGAACGGAGCGAAGACGGGCGTGTTGCCTGGGTTGTTGTGACCGACGAAATGTATCGCCGGACCGGTACGTCGGCAGAAGATACCGATAATTTTGTCAATTTTGTCAGATCTATAAAGGGCGTTGAAGTTGCGATCCTGTTTCGTCAGATCGGAACCGAGGAATTCAAGATCAGTCTTCGGTCCAAAGGGCGTGTCGATCTTTCAGGTCTGGCCAAATACTTCGGCGGTGGGGGACACAAGAACGCCGCGGGCGGCAAAATACGCGGACCGCTCCAAGAGGCAATGGATAAGGTCGTCGGCGCGGCGGCGAAAACAGTGTCAGAGCAGTTAGGCACTCGGAGTATGGTTTGCGATGGACGGCGTACTTAATATCAACAAGCCGGCAGGCATGACGTCGCACGATGTGGTGCAGCTTGCGCGCCGTCTGCTCAGGGAAAAAAGAATCGGACACACCGGGACCCTTGATCCGCTTGCAACGGGTGTGCTGGTTCTCTGTATCGGCAAAGCCACCCGTATTGCACAATATCTCGAGGCCGGTGAAAAGGAATACCGCGCAATAATGCGGCTCGGCGTCATAACGGATACGCTTGATGCCGAAGGACGGGTCCTTGAAACCAGAACATATGTGGCACCGGACCGCGGATCACTGCTCCGGGTGATGCAGCAGTTCACCGGATCGATCATGCAGAGCCCACCGGCATTTTCCGCGGTGAAGATCGGAGGCGTGCCCTCGTATAAATTGGCGAGACAAGGCAGGGCGAAACCGAACAAGCCGAGGCCGACTACGATTTACAGCATTGATCTTACGGCATACGAGGATCCCTTGGTTAGCCTGACGGTGCGGTGTGCGAAGGGTGCATATATCCGGTCCCTGTGTGCCGATATCGGTGATGCATTGTATACGGGCGCGCATCTGGCAGGCTTGCAACGGACGAGGTCCGGAAGCTTTGGTATCGAGACAGCCGTAACCTTAGAAACGCTCGCCGGGATGGCCGAATCCGGCATCGTGGCTGCCGCAGTGACATCGATCGATGATGCGCTGGCTGAACTCCCGCTAATTGAACTGAGCACCGCCGAAGCGGGAAAAGTGATCCACGGGAATACGGTTGAGTACCCGGCGGCCGACAGGGGCCCGGACACTAGGCGCGGTCTTGTAAGGATCCATGATAGTATGGGCAGGCTTCTCGGACTAGCACGGCACGATGGCATCACGATACGCCCGGAATTGGTTTTTTCTTGAGATGTTCTAAAATGCTTGAATAAAAAGCTTTACAACATGCTGTAAATATGATAGTTTAGTTCGCTTTGGAATTTTCACGAAAGGAGGGTACGGTTATGGATAAAGAACAGAAAACCAGTCTGATCAGCACCTATCGAAGGCATGCATCGGACACGGGTTCTCCGGAAGTGCAGATCGCTCTTTTGAGCGGACGCATCAGCCATTTGACAGAGCATCTGCAGGCGCACAAACATGACCACCATTCGCGGAGAGGTCTCCTGAAAATGGTCGGACAGCGTCGGCGTCATCTGGACTACCTCAAAAAAAACGATCTGGACCGTTACCGTCAGGTCATAGACCAGCTCGGTATACGCAAATAACATTACGAACAATGAAAAGTGAGGTTGCATGGTAACAACAGTGGAAACAGAAATAGGGGGCAGGCGTCTGATACTCGAAACAGGGAAGATGGCTAAGCAGGCAAGCGGCGCGGTCGTTGCTCGGTACGGTGATACGGTGGTCCTGTCTACAGCTGTGGCTTCCAAGGTGGAACGGGAAAACGTGGATTTTCTCCCCTTGACGGTGGACTATCAGGAGAAAGCCTATGCAGCGGGAAGAATTCCTGGCGGTTTTTTTAAACGCGAAGGCCGGCAAAGTGAGAAGGAAATTCTGTCATCGCGTCTTATCGACCGTCCGATCAGACCACTATTTCCTGACGGATACTATTACGATACACAGATTATTGCTTCGGTGCTCTCGATCGGCGATGAAAGTTCAATGGATCTCATGGGTATGATCGCATCGTCGGCTGCTCTCGCGATATCCGATATCCCCTTCCGGGGGCCTATCGGCGCCGTGCGAGTCGGCTTTGTCGACGGCAAATTCATCATCAATCCGGGCCGGAAGGAATTGGAAGAGACGCTTCTCAACTTGGTCGTGGCTGGCACCATGGACGCCATTATGATGGTCGAAGGGGGGGCGAATGAGCTGACCGAGGACCAGATGCTCGATGCCCTTGACACCGCCCATCGCGAAATCAAGAAGATCGTCGCGTTGCAGAACGAACTCGTCTCCAAAGTCGGGAAGCCGAAACGTCCTGTCAAAACGGTGGAGATCGATAAGGACCTGGTCAAGCAGGTGGCTGCATTGGCCATGGACGAGCTTCGGACCGCCATCGTCATTCCGAACAAGATGGAGCGTCAGAAGACACTTGATGTCCTGCTCGAAGAAATCAAGCAGAAGCTAAAAAAGGAAGATGACCCGACGAGGAGCCGCCAGATCTCAACAATCTTTTTTGATATCGAAAAAGACGAGGTGCGGAAAATCATTCTCGAGAAGAACATTCGTGCTGACGGCAGAAAGCCGGACCAGATACGATCGATCAGCTCATCTGTCGGCCTTCTTCCCCGGACGCACGGATCAGCTCTTTTTACCCGCGGTGAGACCCAGGCTCTGGTAGTGACAACCTTGGGCACCTCCGAGGATGAACAGCGGATCGATTCACTTGAAGGTGAATACTTCAAAACCTTCATGCTTCACTATAACTTCCCGCCCTTCAGCGTCGGCGAGACCAAGCCACTCCGGGGTCCGGGAAGGCGGGAGGTAGGGCATGGAGCGCTTGCAGAACGCGCTCTCAAGGCAATGGTGCCTACGAAGCAGGAGTTTCCCTATACGATAAGACTCGTGTCAGATATTCTGGAATCCAACGGATCCTCGTCCATGGCCACTGTCTGTGGCGGAACCCTCGCGCTTATGGATGCCGGCGTGCCGATCAAGGCACCGGTGGCGGGGATTGCCATGGGCCTCATCAAGGAGGGGGAGAAGGTAATCATCCTTTCGGACATACTGGGACTTGAAGACCATCTTGGGGACATGGATTTTAAGGTCACCGGCACGAGCAAAGGCATCACCGCGCTCCAGATGGACATGAAGATCGAAGGCATTACGATCGAAACCATGCGGACGGCTCTGCAGCAGGCGAAAGACGGGCGGCTGCATATTCTCGGGAAGATGCTTGAGACGATTGCGACTCCACGGAACACGCTGAATCCTTTTGCCCCGAGAATTATCACCATGCAGATCAACCCGGACAAAATCAAGGATGTCATCGGGAGCGGTGGTAAAGTCATCCGGAGCATTGTTGAACAGACGGGGGCAAAGATCGACATCGAAGATGATGGCACTATCAATATTGCGTCTTCCGACGAGGCTGCTGCCAACAAGGCAAAAGAGATCATCAGGGGCATCGTGCAGGAAGCCGAAGTGGGCAAGCTCTATATGGGCAAGGTCCGCAAGATCATGGATTTCGGCGCTTTTGTCGAAATATTCCCCGGAACTGACGGCTTGCTTCACATTTCGCAAATCTCTGACAAGAGGATCGAAAAGGTCACCGACGAACTAAAAGAAGGAGATGAAGTGCTCGTGAAGGTGCTTGAAATTGACCGTCAGGGAAAGATCCGTCTGTCTCGAAAAGAAGCGCTGCACGATAAAGCTAAAACACAATAATATCAATCACGAAAGACATGATGAGCACGAGAGGGGAGATAGGGAGAATTACTGGAGAGCCTATTTCCTTTTTTGTTTTTTCATCGCCGGAGGGGGCGTGGGCCAATACGATTTAGCCGTAATCGGATCGGATCTGGGAGGGCTTATATCTGCAGCGCTTCTGGGGACGAGAGGGAAAAAATCTTTCCTGTGTACACCCCGGTCGTCTCTGGCGGACGCTCTGGGGAAGGCGGAGCATGGAAGCTTTACCTTCTCGCGCGGTCCCGTCTTATCCTATGGTTTTGAACCGGAAGGCGCATTCCCCCAGCTTTTCGCTGATTTGGACATCACCGATGTAATACCGCCTTTGGCTGATGTTTATCAAGTAGCTTTTCCCGACAAAAGAATCACAATCTCCGCTCGTCTTGATGCAACTCTGGAGGAACTGCGAAGAGAGTTCCCGCGGGAGATCAATGAAATTGTGAAGTTCTATAACGACATAAAAAAAGTTTCACTGAGGGTGGCACAAAGGCGCCTTGACGCATTTGTTCTACGCTTCAGGTCTGCGAGGTCATTCATCTCAAAATATCATTTCAGCAAAGAGTTCCTGTATCTTCTCGATATTCAGGCCCTTTTTTTCTTTCGACGGCCGCTTCTGGAATTGTCGCTGAAGGACCTGCTCTTACTTTGTTCCCATAATCCCTACAGGAACGAAGATGGATGCGAAAAAATAGCTGAACGGTTGGCTGCCGTGATTCTCCGCCAGGGGAGCGCCATTCGGTATAACGATCAGTCGACGGCAATCCTCTTCCGTAACAATCACGTTGTCGGACTTCAGACGGCTGAAGGTGCCATTGAAGCCTCCTCAATCCTCGTGGACAATTCGGAAAAGAGCATCCCTGTTCTTTATCTGGGAATTCATGATCAGGTTGTTCCGGTGGGGATGGAGCGAGACGTTTTGTACCTTCCCGATTATTCGCAGCCGCAGAGTTTTTTTTCTCTCTCGCTCAGCAGCAAGGAGGACCACACCGCAGCCCCTCAGGGGATGAGAACGCTCATGGCCGCATTTCATGCGCCGAAAGGCGGTGCTATTGCCAACAAAGACCTCATGATAAACCGGATATCCGACTTGGTTCCTTTCTTGAGCGATTTTATTGTCCTTTCAGTGGAGTCCGGCCTTCTTTTGAACCCGGCTGTTCCCGGAGAAATTTCATTCAAACCCCTCAAAACCGGCAAGAGTATTTCCCTCCTGTTCAGAGGATCAAAAAAGAACGTGTACCAGCTTCGTGATGTGCAGGACGCTCCACAGCTGGTCATACCAGCAGTCCGAAAGTTGATATCGAAACTGGCATAATCCGTAGAGTTCATCCAGCGATGCCGTGAACGTTGTGGCACGTTGTACAGGATGGCTGACCAGTTTTGTTTCCCATTGTCCCATTTATTCTTCATTATCGTGCCTTTGGACAAGAGATGGTGGTTATGATCGCCGACTTTGCTTGTGCGCGATCAAAACAGCTTGCCTTTTATGAACCGGGGGAATCGAAACAGAAAAGCCGTTGCCTGGTCGGCAACGGCTCGGCTAGATAGGATAGGCGTTAGACCTTAGCCAAGAGTCCAGCTTCTTCTTCCTGAAATTCCACAGCGCCATCCTTCAGTTTTACTGTTACTCTGTGCACATCCTTGAACCGGCCTCTGAGAATCTCCTCGGAAAGCGGATCGGACAGATGTTTTTGTATAGCACGGCGCATGGGTCTGGCGCCATACGTCGGCTGGAAATTTTCACGGATAAGCCAATCCTTTACTTCCTCAGATACCTCAAGCTGGAGACTGCGATCCGTGATCATCTGCGAATTGAGTTCCGCTACGAGCATATCCACAATCTTGAAGAGGTGGTCATTTGTAAGCGGGTGGAATACGACGACATCGTCGATCCTGTTCAGAAATTCAGGGTTGAATGATCGTTTCAACTCTGAAATGACGTTTTCCTTCATTTTAACGTACTGTGTCTTTGTGCTGTCCTGCTGGAAACCGAGAGTGGTGTCTTTGTCGATCATCCGTGCACCAAGGTTTGAGGTCATGATAATGACGGTGTTGCGGAAGTCCACTCTTCGGCCGAAGCTGTCTGTCATATAGCCGTCATCGAGCACCTGGAGGAGCATATTGAAAATATCAGGATGGGCTTTTTCAATCTCGTCAAAGAGCACAACCGCATAGGGTCTGCGTCGGATTTTTTCCGTCAACTGGCCGCCATCATCATACCCCACATAGCCCGGAGGTGATCCGACGAGCCGTGAGGAACTGAACTTTTCCATATATTCTGACATGTCGACTCTAATGAGCGCATCTTCACTGTCAAAGAGGAACGCCGCAAGCGATCGGGCAAGCTCCGTCTTCCCCACCCCCGTGGGACCAAGGAAAATAAAAGAACCGATGGGCTGTTTGCGCGTTTTAAGGCCTACCCGCGAGCGGCGGATCGCTCGTGATACTGCGTAAATTGCCTCATCCTGCCCCACAATTCTCTTATGGAGTTCGTCCTCCATTCGGAGAAGGCGGGATACCTCCTTTTCCTCGAGACGGGAAAGCGGAATACCCGTTATATGGGAAACAATTCCAGCAACGTCCTCTTCGCCGATGACGGGAACATTCTTTTCCTGGTTGTCCTTCCAGTCCCGGTGAATTCCGTCGAGGGTTTCACGCAACCGGTCCTCTTCTTCATGGATGGATTCAACCTTGACATAGTCCTTGATCCGTGAAAACAGATTTTTTTCCTGCTCAAGCTTCTTAAGCTTTTTCTCGATGGACTTCATCTCGGCAGGGTATGTGTAGCGATTAAGCTTTGCCTTGGCGCCTGCCTCGTCGATGACGTCGATGGCCTTGTCAGGCAGGAAACGGTCGGTGATATACCGATCGGACAGACGCGCGGCGGCCATCACAGCCTCGTCGCTAATCTTGATTTTGTGGTGTGATTCATATTTTGGCCTCAAGCCCTTGATGATGTTGATAGTTTCCTCCAGGCTCGGCGGTTGAACGTAAATAGGCTGGAAACGGCGTTTCAGCGCTCCATCCTTTTCAATATGCTTCCTGAACTCGTCGAGAGTAGTTGCGCCAATGCACTGAACCTCGCCTCGCGCCAGTGCGGGCTTAAGCATGCTTGATGCGTCGATGGAGCCCTCGGCTGCACCTGCTCCGACAAGGGTGTGCAGTTCGTCGATGAATAGGATGATGTTGTCGGCCTGGACGATTTCCTTCATGACGATTTTCAGGCGCTCTTCGAACTGCCCGCGGTATTTTGTGCCTGCGATAAGAGAGCCGAGGTCGAGCGAAACGACGCGCCGGTTCATGATGTTTTCAGGGATGTCTCCGCTGATGATCCGCTGTGCGAGACCCTCGACGATTGCGGTTTTTCCAATACCGGGTTCTCCGATAATAACGGGATTATTTTTGGTCCTGCGGGAGAGGATCTGGAGAACACGGTCGATTTCCTGATCCCGGCCGATAACAGGATCGAGTTTCCCGCTTTTTGCTAGCTGGGTCAGATCCCTACTGAATTCGTCAAGCGCAGGGGTAGGGCTTTTTTTCGCGCTTACCTGGGTAGCAGCGCGGCGCAGGTAATTAATCACTAGTTGCCTGGAGCCGAGAAGGTTAACGCCGAAACTGCGCAGGATTTTACCGCCGATGCCTTCCTCCTCGCGTATCAATCCGAGGAGGAGATGTTCGCTCCCGATATAATTATGTCCGAGGAGTCTTGCTTCCTCAACTGCATATTCGAGGACTTTTTTTGCGCGCGGCGTGAAAGGAATATCGCCGAAGGTCAAGGTGTTGCCGCTGGATGGCAGGTTTCGTTCAACCTCCATGCGGATCTGATCGACATCGATTCCCATCTTGCGGAGAACGGCGACGGGAATCCCGTCTTCTTCCCGAAGCGTACCGAGTAGGATGTGTTCCGTCCCCAAGTAGTCGTTCTGAAGCCGTTCCGCCTCTTCTCGAGCGTAAACAATGACCTTCCTTCCACGTTCCGTGAACTTTTCGAACATCATATCGTGGTAACCGCCTTCAAACATTCTCGTTAAAATCGTTTACCTTTGATTAAAATATACTCCATTCATCAAGCTAATGTCAAGAGCCCTTTTGGCCGCCTGTGCACGTCAATGAAATCTTCCTTGCATGGTGATCATGGGGCGATTGGCACTCGCAAAGGGAATGATTAACAGAACAATGGGAATTTAAAAGCTTCTGTATTTCAAAATGTAATGAAAAAGTGGAAAATGGGCCTTGACTCGATTCGGGCTTTGCGTTAGACTTCTCGCGTCCGCCTGTGCCGGGGCAATCATGGCTAAGGAGAAGTCCTGAATTGATTAAATTAATCGTGAGGAGTACAGTCTTGACGGCGTTGTTCCTTTATATTGCCGCCTGCGGACGCAGCACCAACAGCGGGGCTTTGGGAACACTTATCGCCAATAATCCTGGACTGGACGGCACCCTGCCTGCCGGAGCGACACGGATTTATACGCTCCAAGGCATCGTCCAGGGTCGAACGTATACCCTGCAGACCCAGATACCGGTGGTGCTGCAACCCGATGGATCGGAAACCCCCGATGGTACGTTGTCTGTTGTCGTGTACTCAAGCGAGGATCAATACAAGAACAACTTGCCCCCGGAGCCAATTTCCGTTGTCCCATCTACCCGATTCCCTTACGTGTATGAAGGGTATTTTACCGCAGCTTCGTCAGGTGACTATGTCGCAGCATTGAGCGGGACTTCGTCGACCAACCCGGACATGCAATTTTTTTACAATCTCCGGATCATGTCTGCTGATCCGGCTTTGCTGGCGTCATTTACGACCCCGACGATTGTGGCTTTCAACCTGCCGACCAATCCGGGCATATCATATGTTTACAACGGTGGAAATGTCACGACATCGGGAAACTATTCGCTCAGGCTCACCTCAAATTCGACCACGACGTACGGCTATCCCCAGATGTTCGTTTATGCGAATAACACGCTGACGCTGGACTCCTTGCTGTATTCAAGCGTCACCGATTCGATGAATTTTAATATTACCTCGTTTCTTACGCCCACCGGGCCGGGAGTCACGATCCTGTTACCCGTGGATGTTATAAGCGGTGTGACCCTGACGAGTATGAGTGACGGTCCGTTTATCGTTGTAACAGGCGTCAATCCCGTGTCGTTCACTCTCGATATCACACCATAAGAGATCGTCTCTGTTGCTCCAACTTTCCTTACCGCGCGAAAAAAGGGGTATCACTTATCTCCAAAACTGATGCGTATCAGCAGAACCTCCCGCCTCACAGGTCGCTTGCGATTGTTTCCCTTTGCTATTGACTTTCCCCTTATAAGATAGTAACTTTCCCCACATGATACGCAAGGCCACCTTGACGGATGTAAAGTCAATCCAATCACTCGTCAACCAGTATGCCGATACAGGGCAGATGCTTCCACGCACGCTGAACGAACTCTATGAGCATCTTCGGGATTTCCACGTGTACGAGGACAATGGTGAAGTGATCGGCGTGTGCGCACTTCATGTGAGTTGGGATGGTCTAGCCGAAATCCGTTCGCTAGCTGTGCGAAAGGATCGGACTGGGCGCGGCATCGGATCAAGCCTCGTGCGACAATGTCTGTCCGAAGCAGCATCCATTCAAGTAGCCCGTGTGTTCGTCCTGACATATCAAGCTGTTTTTTTCAGGAGGCTCGGTTTTTCCGATGTGGACAAGAAGGAATTACCTCACAAAATCTGGACCGACTGCCTCAACTGCATCAAGTTTCCGAATTGCGACGAATCTTCGCTTATCATCAAGATCACTCCTGCGCCTGACAACCCGTAATGGCATTCAAGTTGCATACTTGAACGGGCAACGGCCATTTCAGCCTATTCTGGAAATAATAAATAGTTCATAAAAATAATATGTTATCGCTCTATATACATATCCCTTATTGTGTGGGAAAATGCCCGTACTGTGGTTTTTATTCAACACCGTATTCTTCGAGCCATGCCACCGAATTTATTTCTGCCTTGCGCAAGGAAGCCTTCAATTGCAGAAGGTCATATGGAAACAGGGTTTTTGACAGCGTCTACATCGGTGGGGGGACTCCGTCGGTTCTTTCCAATGAGGAGTTTGCGCAAGTCCTGAACATCGTGAAAACATTTTTTACACTCTCCAGGAACGTTGAGTTTACTGCTGAGGCAAACCCGAATACCGTGGTGAACCGTGACCTCTCCTTGTGGAAGGAACAGGGCGTGAACCGCCTGAGCCTCGGTGTCCAATCATTTAGTGATGCAATCCTGCAAAGGTTGGGCAGACTTCATACTGCGAAACAGGCTCAGTTTGCATTCCGCTTGGCGAGAAATGCGGGGTTTCAAAACATCAGTATGGATCTCATATACGGAATCCCGGGGCAAACCAGTAACCATTGGAAAGAAACACTAGGCAGAGCCATCGAGCTGAAACCGGAGCACCTGTCAATTTACAGCCTTTCCCTTGATGAAGGCTCCGTTTTAAAAAAGGAAGCCGATTCAGGAAAACTGCCGAAGCCTAATGATGATATTGCTGCGGATATGTACGAATCAGCCTTGCCTGTTCTCGCCGATGCGAGGTATGGACGCTATGAAATCTCAAATTTTTCTCTACCCGGACATGAATGCCGTCATAATATGAATTATTGGCAGCGGGGAGAGTACTTGGGGCTCGGCCCCGGCGCATGGTCTTTTCTCGCGGGCACGCGATCTTCCACCATTGCTGATGTGAACCGCTATATTGCCAACCTCGTGCAGGGCATCCCGGTGATAGCGGAATCGGAAACGTTGGGGATAGAACAGGCAGCGAGGGAAACGATACTGCTCAGTCTTAGAACTGTTAAAGGGCTTGATCTCTATCAATACGGAGTTGATTATGGTCCCCATTTTCTGCAACGTTTGGAGACGGCTATAGCGCCACTCGCCGCGGCAGGTCTCCTTCACGTGCAAGAGGGAGTACTGAGATTGACCAATTGCGGAATTCTTCTTTCCAATGAAGCACTTTCAAGGCTGTCGCCATAGATTTTTGTTTACACTCCATGCGCTCCATGATATAGTAATCCGTTCAAACTGAGACTTCTGGAGGGCGTCGAAAACGTGCTTAAACAGCGTGCTGCAGTCATCGGGGCAATAATTGTGCTGCTAGTCTCTTTTGCGATCCCCGCTGTTGCAGATGACGTAAAGGTCACCCTCATCGAAGTGCAGGGCAACAAGAGAATTGAGACGGCTACGATCCTCGCCAAGATAAAAACACGGGAGGGAGGGCTCTTTTCCCCCTCCCAGATCAGGGAAGATATCAAGACGCTGTACCAACTCGGGCACTTTGAAGATGTCCAAGTGAAAACGGAAGGGTTCGAGAACGGCCTCAAGGTTATTATTGTCGTAAAGGAAAAACCGCTGATTAAGGAGGTCCTTTTTGAAGGAAACGACGAGCTGACGACGGAAAAGTTAAAGGAGGGATTGACATTGCTCCCCAGAACCGCGTTCAACCTCCAAACGATCAATGAAAATGCCGAAAAAATCCGGCTCAAATATCAGGATGCAGGGTATTATGATGCGGTCGTCGTCCCCGTCGTCACCGAGCTGCGGGGAGGCGACAGGAGTATAGTATTCTATATCGAGGAAGGATCAAAGGTCCGACTGGAAGACATCCTCTTTACTGGGAATAAGGCCCTTTCATCCAAGGACCTCAAGAAGCCCCTCAAATCGCAAGAGTACTGGTTCTTGTCTTTTCTTGGCCGCAGCGGAACACTGAGAACAGAGGAACTTCGGGAGGACATGGAAATAATCCGGAACCTCTATTACAACACAGGATACATCCAAGTGCAGGTTGACGAACCGGTCATCACTCCGAAACAATACACCTTCCGCGAATGCTATTTTTGGGGTCCTCCGAAGACTTTTACTCGCAAGAATGAGCTTGTGGTCCATATAAATATCAAGGAAGGCTCCCAGTTCCGTGTAGGCTCACTCACAATCAAGGGCAACCAGCTCATCTCGACGGAGGAGCTGGAGAAGGAAGTAAAGCTGAAAAAGGGGGATATTTTCAGCAGGGATGTCCTTCGGCAGGATGTAAACAGGATCATCGACCGGTATGACAGCATTGCGCGTCCTTTTGCGGACGTTGTGCCGCTTTTTAATATCGATGCAGAGAATAAAACTGTCGCGGTCACCATTGATATCAAAGAAGGCGATGAAATACGGATCGGCAGAATCAATATCTCGGGCAACAGCAAGACGCGGGACAAGGTTATCCGGCGGGAGATGCGGCTCGATGAGGGGGATCTCTACAGCAAAAAAGCACTCAAGAGAAGCTACGAGCGGCTCAATAACCTTAACTTCTTCGAAACCGTGGACATCGTACCCGAGCGGCGCAAGCAGGAGCCGATCATGGACCTCAATGTAAAGGTGAAGGAGAAACTCACCGGCACACTGAGCGTCGGCGGCGGATACAGCTCCGTCGATAAACTCGTGGGAATTGCAGAGATAACCCAGGGGAACCTGGGGGGACGTGGCGAGCTGCTCAAATTCAAGACTCAGGTTGGTGGCACAGGAAGACAATTCGTGCTCAGCTTTATGGAGCCCTATCTGCTGGACAAGCCGATCTGGGGCAGGGTCGATCTCTATAACCAGACACAGCAGTACGACGGCTATGATGTCAGATCCAACGGCATGGCGCTGTCGGCAGGTAAAAGTTTCGGAGAATACATTAACACATCACTCAAATACAGCTTCGACCAGTCGCAGATCTACAATATTGCGACGACGGCTCCCTTTGCCGTTGACACGCAGATCGATACCTACGGGAGTACGATCAACACGAGTGCACTGACCTGGAATATATCACGGGATTCACGGGACTACTATTTAGATCCCAAGACCGGCTCAAAAAATAGTGTTTTTGTCGAGTACGCTGGCGGTCCCCTCGGCGGAGATCCGAATTTTGTGAAGACTGCAGCTGATTCAGCCTGGTATTTCCCGCTTTTCTGGGACACGGTCATCATGGCCCGCGGCCGGTTCGGATATGTCGAGTCGCTTATCGACAAGCCGGTACCTTTGGCGGAACGCTTCTATGTCGGCGGATCGACAACAGTCCGGGGGTTCCGTTATGGAGATGACGGACCAACATCGCCGGTGTATACGCCTGTTTATCAGACGAACCCTGACGGCAGCGTCAAGACGAATCCGGCCACCGGGCGACCGATTGTCATCGGCCAGTCCGTTACCGGGCAAAACGCTCTTGGAGGCAATAAGGAATTGATTTTCAATCTCGAATACAGCTTCCCGATTGTACCGGCGGCGAGGCTCAAGGGCGTCTTGTTCTACGATATAGGGAGGGGCTTTGATACATATGAGCCGGTCAAGTTCAGCGAACTGCGCCAATCCTGGGGATGGGGATTCTGGTGGCTTTCGCCGATTGGTCCGCTCAAGTTCGAATGGGGTTACATTATTAACAAGAAACCTGAGGATCAGGCAAGCGAGTTCGACTTTTCCATCGGGGCGCTCTTTTGACAACGTGTTGAGCGGATTCCGGCGTGAACGAATTCCATATTTTATCGAAGGAGGAAGTATCATGAAAAAGACAGTGTTGCTGGTATTAACAATGGCATTATTCGCCGCGACTGCAATGGCGGCAGGAGAAAAAGTGGCGTTCGTCGATTCTCAGACTGTTTTCGATAAAACCAAGCTGGGGAAAAAATACCAGGGGATCGTCCGGGAGTACTATGAGAGTCGCAAGAAGATTCTAGACGAGGATGCCGATGAAATTCAAAAGATGCAGGATGAGTATGCCAAACAGAAGCAGGGCAAGCTACTGAACGAAAAGGCTCAAAAAGACAAGGAAGAAACGTTGAGAAGCAAGATCAGTGATTTTCAGAAGAAGCGTGAGGAATTCAGCGGAGAAATAAGCAAGAAGAACGAAGAACTGTCTAATGACTTCAATCAGCAGATGATGGTCATCCTCAAAGATATAGCCAAGAAGGAAAAGGTATCCCTTGTTTTAAATAAGACCATCAATGTTCTTTCAAAGGCCGAGGTCCCGGCTGTCCTGTACGCCGACGAAGACCTTGACCTTACCAATATGGTAATTACGGAAATGGATAAGAAGGAAGAAACGCAAAAGTAAAAAGACCTTCCGCAGTGCGCAGAATGGAAAGATTATGAAACTGAAAGATCTGGCTGAAAAGCTTCAAGCAGAATTGACGGGACCCGGTGACGGGGAAATCACCGGTGTTGCCGGACTTCAGGATGCAGGCGAGGGATTCATTACCTATATTGCCGGTGCGCATCAGCTCAAGGAACTTGAAAAATCCCATGCCGCGGCGGCATTGGTCCCCCTGCAAATATCTGCTGCGTCCTTGCCGCTGCTTCGCGTCAGAAATCCGCGTCTTGCCTTTGCACGTGCCATTGAGCTGTTCTATGTCAAACCTTATCGGGCCACTGGCATCAGTGAACGGGCCTCAATCGGCCGGGACGTTGTCATCGGAGCGGACCCGTCGATCCGTACCTGCGCGGTCGTGGATGACAACGTGCGGATCGGTGATCGTGTATCGATCTATCCCGGCGTTTATATCGGTCAGGACTCATCCGTCGGAGATGATACTATTATTTATTCGAATGTAAGCATCGGTGCATCGATAAGCATCGGGAAACGGGTAATCATCCACGCGGGCACGGTAATCGGAAGCGATGGTTTCGGTTTTGTTACGGACGGCGGAACACATCACAAAATTCCCCAGGTCGGTGGCGTTATTATAGAGGACGATGTCGAGATTGGTAGCAATTGCACGATTGACCGAGCAACGCTCGGCAATACGGTCATCAAGAAAGGCACGAAACTCGACAATCAGGTGCAGGTGGCGCATAACGTAACAATCGGCGAACACTGTCTGCTGGCGGCGCAAGTCGGCATTGCGGGCAGCAGTACGCTTGGGAATTATGTGGTGTTCGGCGGGGGGGCAGGGGTAGCCGATCATACCATGATTGGCGACGGCGTAATGGCTGGCGGCATGGCGGCGATAACGAAAGATGTCGCGCCGGGCCAAATCATCGCCGGGTTTTATGCCATGCCCATCCGCGAGTGGCTCAAAGTCCAGACCGTTTTGCCGAAACTGCCCGAATTGCGAAAAATGCTCTTGAAGCTTGAAAAACAAGTTGCCGAACTGAAGGAAAATATATCCATGAGGACAAAAGGAGGGGAGTCATGATCGGAATTCAGGAAATTATGGAAACCATTCCTCATCGGTACCCGTTTTTGCTTGTCGATAAAATTGTTGAGATGGAAATAGGAAAGAGAATCGTTGGTATCAAGAATGTAACCATGAACGAACCTTTTTTTCAGGGACACTTCCCCGGCCATCCGATTATGCCAGGCGTGCTCATCCTTGAGGCAATGGCGCAGACCGGCGGGGTGCTGGCGCTCAAGTCGGCTCCTCCGGACCAGGCCAAAAACAAGGTGATATACTTCATGAGCATCGACAACGCCAAATTCCGTAAGCCGGTTTTGCCGGGAGACCAGCTGCGCTTCGAACTCGACGTTATCAGGCAGCGGTCCAATATCATGAGTTTAAAGGCGCAGGCCCTTGTCGACAATGCGGTTGTTGCTGAGGCGGAAATGAAAGCCATGATCGTGGACAAATAGCATGCAGCATATTTTGGAGAACAACGTGAAAATACATTCAACGGCCATCGTGCATCCGAACGCCCGGATCGCGGAAGGAGTCGAGGTCGGACCTTATGCGGTCATCGGTGAGCACGTCCGTATAGGGAGGGACACGAAAATCTGTTCACACGTTCTGATCGAGGGCTGGACCACTATCGGCGAGCGAAACCACATTTTCCCGTTTTCGAGTATTGGGACCGCACCGCAAGATATCGGATACCGGAACGAAGAGACCTATCTGATCATCGGCGATGACAACGTGATTCGCGAATGCGCGACGGTTCACCGTGCGACGACCAAGGAAGACCGGAAAACGGTCATTGGCAACAAAAACTTTCTGATGGCCTATTCCCATGTAGCCCATGACTGCAGGCTTGGCAATAATATTATCATGGCGAACTCCGTGGCGCTCGGCGGACATATCGTAATCGGCGATCACGCTATTCTGGGCGGGATCGTTGCTGTGCACCAGTTCGCGAGAATCGGGCCCTACGCCATTATCGGTGGACAGTCTGCTGTTACCCTGGATATTCCTCCATACGTAAGCGCCGCGGGAAATCGCGCTCAGCTCTATGGTCTGAACCTGGTCGGTCTCAAGAGAAAAGGTTTTTCCGAGCAAGCCATTTCAACACTCAAAAAGGCGTATAAAATAATTTTCCGGTCAGGATTAACTCAGGATGAAGCGATAAAAAAGACGCTCATGAACATCCCTGATTCACCGGAGGTAAACGTGCTCATCGAGTTTATCCGTACATCAAAACGAGGGATTACGCGGTAACGAGAAAGAGAAAGCAGTATTCGACAGGCAGAATACAATGAATCATGGATAAAATCGGTTTAATTGCTGGCAACGGAAATTTCCCCATAGTCTTTGCGCGCGCTGCCCGGGAAAAAGGAATGCAGGTCATCGCGGTGGCACATGTAGGCGAGACCCTGCCGGAGCTTGCGGAGTGTGTTGACAGTATCACTTGGATTAAAGTCGGCCAACTGGGTAAGCTCATCAAGACATTCCAGGACCAGGGAGTCCGGGACGTGCTTATGGCCGGAGGCATAAAAAAGACCCGCCTCTTTAAAGGAGGAATGCCGGACTTCCGCGCCGTTGCCCTGCTCGCAAGGATGATTCACAAAAAGGATGATTCCATCCTCCGAGCCCTGGCGCAGGAGCTAGAAGCGGAAGGAATTACTGTTCGCGAATCAACGCTCTTCCTTGACAACATCGTTGCTACGAACGGAATTCTGACGAAAAGAAAACCGACGAAGGACGAGAAACAGGACATCAAATTCGGTTGGCAAATGGCGAAGGAGATCGGCAGGCTCGATATCGGACAGACGGTCGTGGTGAAAGACCAGGCCGTGCTTGCCGTGGAGGCCATCGAGGGAACCGACGAGGCCATACGCCGGGGTGGCACTCTATGCGGCGGGGGCGCGGTCGTGATTAAAATCTGCAAACCTGACCAGGATCTGCGGTTTGATCTTCCCGCGATCGGCCTGCTGACGATAAAAACCATGGAACATGTCAAAGCCTCCTGTCTTGCCGTGGAAGCGGGCAAGACCATCATCATCGACCGGCAAGCGGTGATCCATGATGCCGAGCGTGCAGGTATTACGATCGTGGCAATGCATGACTCGAAGGAACTCGAATGAAAAAAATCAGAGTCGGTGTGGTCGGGGTCGGGTATCTCGGACAGTTCCATGCGGAAAAATATGCAGGGCTTTCCGATGTGAATCTTATCGGTGTCGTGGATACGGATCAGCATCGGGCACGTCAGATCGCAAAAAAATTAAAGACACAAGCTTTTGCAGATCCGATTGAATTAATCGGCCTCGTTGACGCTGTTAGCATCGTCGTCCCCACGATCCTGCATCATCGCGTCGCGAAACTGTTTATCGAGAAAGCCGTGCATATCCTGATCGAGAAACCCGTGACCGCTACGCTCGAACAGGCGGACGACTTGATTGCCTTGGCAGCAAAAAAAGGGGTGATCATCCAGGTCGGGCATATCGAGCGGTTCAATCCGGCGGTGACGGTTGTCCGGTCGATGATCAAGGCTCCTCGATACATGTTTGCAGAGCGGGCGGCACCTTTCACCATCCGGTGCACTGATGTGAGTGTTGTGCTCGATCTCATGATCCACGATCTCGACGTCGTAATGGACTTTGCCGGTTCCGCTCCGAAGGAAGTCAGCGCAGCCGGTTCAGCCGTAATAACCAACAAGATCGACATCGCGACGGCACGAATTGTCTTTGAGAATGGCTGTGTTGCCGATGTTTCTGCAAGCAGGGTGTCGGACGAGAAAAAGCGCATGCTCCGTGTTGTTGACGGGGGAAACGTCTATCTCTCGGACTATCAGACGCAGCATGCGTCCGTTTCTCGAAAAGGGGAATCTACCCTATCCGAGTTCATTGCTCACCCGATTGCGATCGACAGACGCGATACCCTTGCTGATGAAATATGGGCTTTCGTAAAGAGTGTGCGGGATGGGACCAGACCACTCGTATCAGGCATCGAGGGCAGACGAGCGCTTGCCTTGGCAACCACTATTGCCGAAAATATCTCGGAGGGGATTACGGGTTTCGTTCCGGTCCCTTAGAACGTGTTAGGAAACCATAGGTCCCGGCTGTGGCGGGACGGATAGATAGAATGAATAGGGAGAAGGAACGGTTCATAAGGTGTCGTCCCTGTTTGTTCAGGTCAGAAGAGAGGAGTTTTGGCAACATGACCTTAACGGTTCCCATGGTAGATCTCAAAATTCAGTTTAATGCAATAAGACAGGAAATAACCACCGCCGTACTCGGTGTCATGGAAAGCACGCATTTCATCCTGGGGGCCCAGGTGAAAGCGCTCGAAGAAACAGTAGCCGCCTACCATGGCGTGAAATATGCCGTGGCTGTGGCATCGGGCACAGATGCGCTGCACTTAGCGTTGATTGCTGCAGGGATCAAACGCGGTGATGAAGTCATTACATCTCCCTTCACCTTTATCGCCACGGCGGAAGCCATTTCCTATATCGGTGCGACTCCTGTTTTTGTCGATATTGATCCCCAGACGTTTAATATCGATGTGAATAAAGTAGAAGCGGCTATCACCGATAAAACAAAGGCCATCATTCCGGTTCACCTTTATGGGCAATCCGTGGAAATGGCTGAGCTTTTGAAAATCGCAAGAAAAAGAAACTTGCGCGTTGTCGAGGACTGCGCCCAATCCTTTGGCGCCGAGTATCGCAGCAAAAAGACAGGATCCTTCGGCGATTTAGGATGCTTCAGTTTTTTCCCGAGTAAGAATCTGGGCGGGTACGGTGACGGCGGCATGGTGATCACTGATGACCGCAACTTGGCTGAGCATCTTCAGAAACTCCGGAACCACGGTAGTCATGTGCGGTACTATCACGATGAGATCGGGTTCAACAGCAGGCTCGACGAAATTCAGGCAGCCGTTCTTCAGATCAAATTCAAGCATATCGATGAATACAATGAAAAACGCAGAAAGAATGCACGGTTTTATAATGCGTGCTTTGCCAACTCTGACATTGGGACGCCTTCTGAGCTGCAGGGTACAAAGCATGTTTTTCACCAGTACACCATCAAGATCAAGAACAGGGATGCAGTCAAAAAAAAGCTTGATGATGGCAAGGAAACGTCTTCCATGATCTATTATCCAGTTCCGCTTCACCTTCAGGAGGCATACAAATATCTTGGTATGCGCGCGGGCAGTCTGCCCGTTACGGAACAGGTCTGCCATGAGGTTTTATCGCTACCCATGTATCCCGAACTGAGTGAAGCGCAGATCAAGCAGGTGTCGGATGCCGTAAAACAAGCGCTTTGATTCAGATGCACGAGGTTAGAAGACAGTATACAGACAAAGAGATGAAAAAAATTCTGATTATCGCCGGTGAAGCATCGGGTGATCTTCACGGCGCCAGCCTGGTCCGGGAGATCCGGCAGCAGGATTCCTTGATTGATTTTTTCGGGGTCGGCAGCAGGCGGATGGAGGAAGCAGGTGTCCGGCTTCTGGCCGATGCGTCCGAAATATCGGTGGTTGGCGCTACCGAGGTGCTTACTCATCTTCGATCGATCTGCCGGGTGTTCAGCAAGCTCAAACGGTTTCTTGCAGAGGAGCGGCCGGACCTGCTTATCCTGATTGATTTCCCTGACTTCAACATCATGCTCGGCAAAAGGGCGAAGAAGATCGGCATCCCGGTCTTGTACTACATCAGTCCGCAGGTTTGGGCCTGGCGAAGGAATCGGATAAATAAAATTGCCCGTTTGGTCAAGGCCATGATCGTTGTGTTCCCATTTGAAGTTGAGATTTATAAAAAGGCCGGCGTGGACGTTCGTTTTGTCGGGCATCCGTTGACCGATATTGTACAATCCGGGTATAATCAGGCTGAAGCAAAAGCGCAGTTCGGACTGGACCCGGCGAAGCGCACTATCGCAATACTGCCGGGAAGCCGGAGAAAAGAAATATCAACCCTTTTGCCCGACATGCTCGCTGCCGCGGATATTCTGAACAGGCGATTTCAGGACTTGCAGTACATACTGCCCGTTGCTGCGACGCTTTCGCCGGATTTTATCAAATCGTTCATCAACAAGAGCCCGGTTCCGGTGACACTAACAGACGGCAGGGTTTATGATGTCCTCCGCTCTTCCGACGCGGCACTGGTGACTTCCGGCACGGCGACACTCGAAACGGGGTTGATGGCGATTCCCATGGTCATTGTTTACCGCATTTCCGCTCTGTCCTATTTCATCGGAAGCTTACTTATCCATGTGGACCATGTCGGCTTGGTCAACATTGTTGCCGGAAAGCGTCTTGTGACTGAGCTGATTCAGCATGAAGCAACACCCCGGAATATGGCCGATGCCCTGACAGTCTTGCTTGCCGACCGGGATTATTATCAAAACGTCCGGACCCAGCTGGGCGGCATACGAGCGCAACTGGGGGAAAAAGGCGCCAGTGCACGTGTTGCTGGTGTAGTTCTTGAATTCATAAGAAACGGTTCGCGTTCATCCCATGGAAATCTATAAAAGGCTGTTGACATATTTGAAACCGTACAAAATACGGCTTTTCTGGTCCCTTGTTTTCATGGGGATCACGAGCGGGCTGATCTCTATCCAAGCTTATCTTGTGCAACCCGTCCTGGACAGCGTGTTTTTGAAGAAAGATGTCAAATTGTTGCTCCTCCTGCCGCCGGCGCTGATAATCGTCGTCATCCTGAAGGGTGCCGCAGCTTATGCGCGCGATTACCTGATGGGATATATCGGCCAGCGTATCGTGAATAATATTCGCGATCAGCTCTATTGTCACCTGACTGAACTCTCTTTTTCATTTTATGCCAAGACCCCCACCGGGGTTCTGATTTCCAGAATCATCAATGACGTAAACCTGGTGCAGGGCGCACTGACCAGGGCCCCTTCGAGCCTGGTGCAGGGACTGCTTACCATGGTCGCTCTTACGGCATATGTCTTCTATAAGGATTGGCGGCTCGCCCTCTTCTCCGTCGTGGTCATGCCTTTGCTGGGCGTTGCGCTGTCCAAGTTCAGCCGGCGTTACCGCCGCGCAAGCACTCAAATGCAGGAACAGTACGGCGATCTCACCATGCACCTGCATGAAACAATTGCGGGCATCCGGATCGTCAAGGCCTTCGGCATGGAAGCCTACGAAAACAGGAGATTTGCCGAACGGAACAAGAGTCTTTTCAACTCCCTCATGCGCCAGATCAAAGTCAGCGCGATCGCGCATCCAATCATGGAAACCATCAGCACCTTCGGTATCGCGATTGTAATTCTCATCGGCGGCTACTGGATCATCGGCGGCAGAATGACAGTCGGGGAATTCTTCTCCTTTATGGCGGCCCTGTATTTTTTGTATCGTCCGCTCAAGGAGTTGAATGGCGTAAACAATATGGTCCAGGACGGGGTTGCCGCGGCGAAGCGTATCTTTGAGGTGCTCGATACGGAGCCGGAGATCAAAAACCGCCTGGGAGCCGTACAAATACAGCAGGGTTTCAAAGCCATAGAATTCCTGAATGTTTCATTTCGATATGAAGATGCACTAGTCCTGAAGGATATTTCGCTCTTCGTTCGCGCGGGAGAAACTGTTGCAATCGTAGGCAAGAGTGGAGGAGGGAAAACCACCTTGGTAAACCTCATCCCGCGTTTCTTTGATGTTTCCGGGGGCGCCATCCGCATTGATGGCCGGGATATCCGAGACACAACCCAGGAATCGCTCCGGGTTTTGATCGCCATTGTTACACAGCAGACCATTCTGTTCAACGACACAGTCAGGAACAATATCGCTTATGGGAATATGGCAAAATCTTTTGAAGATGTCATGAATGCTGCAAAATCAGCATATGCCGATGACTTTATTGAAAAGCTACCGCAAGGATATGATACGATCATCGGCGAAGCTGGCGTAAAACTCTCTGGCGGCCAGCGGCAGCGAATCGCCATTGCACGGGCGCTTCTGAAGGACGCGCCCGTGCTCATCCTTGATGAGGCAACGTCATCGCTCGATACGCAGTCCGAACGGGAGGTGCAGAACGCTCTCGACAGGCTCATGGTGGGCAGGACAAGTTTTGTCATCGCCCACCGGCTCTCCACGATCATGAACGCCGATAGGATCATCGTCCTGAAAGAAGGGCGGATCGTGGAGGAGGGAAGGCATGACGAACTTCTTTCACGCGGAGGAGAATATAAAAACCTCTACGAGCAGCAGTTTCGCGACGAAGCACCCGCGAGGGCTATCTGATGTTCAGGGCACGCATATTATCCCTGTTCGCATGGGCGTTGATTTCGTTCTGGAGTCGGACAGTCCGCATTCACTTTGAAAACAGGGCGGTCTCGGAAGGGCTATCCGCAGAAGGGAAGAACTGTATTTACGCTTTTTGGCATGGAAGGCAGTTTTTGTTGTTTCATAACTATCGACATTCGGGAATCGTCATTCCCGCTAGTGAAAGCCGGGACGGTGAAATCCAGGCGGGGATTCTGCATCGGTTTGGTTTTGAGGTTGTGCGCGGTTCAAGTAAACGAAAAGGTGACCGCGCCCTCCTTGGTCTCGTCGACGGCCTAAGACAGGGCAAAAACATCGCGGTTGCGGTAGATGGTCCGCGTGGCCCCCTCCATGAGGCGAAGCAAGGTGTGACCTATTTGGCCGGAAAACTGAAGAAACCCCTCGTGCCGGTAGCAATCAGCGCGAAGCGCTGCTGGATTCTGGAAAAAAGCTGGGACAAATTTCTCCTTCCTGTCCCGTTTACCGAAGGGATCATCATGTATGGTGAACCGATTACTGTCAAGGGGATATCCGAGGAAGAGATCGAAATCAAACGCAGGGAACTGGAAGCTGCCTTGAATCGTCTTACGGCACGTGCAGACAGGTATTTTATAAAAGCGAGCTCATGATGGATGTGCCTTATGTGCTAACGGCTAAACGCAGATGCAGATAATGAAATCTTTTTGTATACGTATCTGCGATATTTTTTTTATCTGAGGCCACACCGGCGTGGCCACGCGCTTTCATCTGAGCAAGTGTGTGACCGCGGGAATTGTTGAATTTTTTTGGAGTGGGAAGGTGATATATGTACGTCATCTATAATCTGTTTTTGATCGTGGCCACAATCGTGCTTTCGCCGGTGATTCTGTTCAAACTGGTTGCCGTTCCCAAATACCGGGCAGGCTTGACGCAAAAACTTGGCCGCTTGCGAAAAAGCGTCATGAGGACCATCAAGGGGGCCCGGCCGATTTGGGTGCATGCCGTATCAGTTGGCGAAGTCATGGCGGCACACCCCCTTGTACGGGAGCTCAAAAAAAAATATCCAAACCGCAAGCTGATTATTTCAACCGTGACTGTCACGGGCCATTATACTGCTCGGCGCCGCGTGCCTGAGGCGGACGCCGTCTTTTATTTTCCATTTGATTATGCCTGTATCGTACGGCGTGTTATTCGCGGCATCAATCCCGCGGTTGTCTTGGTCGCGGAAACGGAGTTGTGGCCTAACTTCTTTCGTGAACTTAAGCGTGCGGGGATCCCCTCCGCTCTCATCAACGGCAGGATCTCATCGAAGTCTTACGGGAACTACCGTAAATTCAAGACATTTTTCAGCCAGGTCTTCGGCCAGGTAACCCTGTTCTGTATGCAATCAGATGAAGACGCTCTCAGAATCAAGGACATCGGAGCAGATCCCGAAAAGGTCATAGTGACCGGGAATCTCAAATTTGATCAGAAAATTTCCCTTTCCCGTTTAAACCCGGTCACCATTCGGGCTGGGAAAAAAGTCATCACAGCAGGGAGCACCCATCGCGGGGAAGAAACGGCGCTTCTCGATATCTTCACCCGGTTGCGGGAAAAATATCCGATGCTTACGCTAATTGTTGCACCACGTCATCCCGAGCGCTTCGACGAGGTAGAGGGTATCATCAACAGCGCTGGCTACGAGTGCCAGCGCCGAACCAATCTAAAAGGGCCTGTAAGGGATGTTCTTCTCCTGGATACCATCGGTGAATTAAGGACCTTTTATGCCCTTTGTGACATTGCTTTTGTCGGCGGGAGTCTTGTCAAGGTTGGAGGACACAATCTTCTCGAACCGGCGGCGATGAAAAAGCCCGTCATTTTTAGCCGTTTCATGTTCAATTTCAAGGAAATATCAGAGGCGCTCCTGTCTTCGGGTGGCGGGATCATGGTCAAAGATAAAAGCGAGCTCTATGAACAGCTTGACAGCCTGCTAGCCGATCCAGAGCGCGCCAGGAACATCGGCGAACGGGCGTTTCGAGTAATTGAAGCTAATTCTGGCGCCGCAAAAAAGACGCTTGACGCCATCGGCAGGTTAATCGTTGCTCAATAAATCCTCTGTCTCAGATGTGATGTACGGGAGAAAGAAGTCGCTTCTGCTCGGCGCAGCCTTGTATTTAATCTCCCTGGTATTTCGAGTTGTCATCGGCCTGCGGAAGATTCTTTACCAGTATGGGATGTTAACAAGCAGATCACTACCGTGCAAAGTCGTTTCCGTCGGCAATATTACCCTCGGAGGAACTGGCAAGACGCCTCTCGTTGTTTCCCTTGCCGGTTTTCTTTCAGAAAAGGGGATGCGCCCAGCAGTTGTCAGCCGCGGTTATGGAAGAAAAGATGAATCACAAACGCTGATCGTGTCGGACGAGCGAGCAGTTCTCACCGACACCGAAACAGGCGGCGATGAGCCGGTCCTGATCGGCTCCAAGCTCCCCGGAGTTCCCGTTGTAGTCGGCTGCAATCGCAAGGCCGCAGCGCAAAACGCGATACAGCGCTTTAACGCCAGCGTGGTAATCCTTGATGACGGTTTTCAGCATTTTAGGCTAAAGCGGGACCTCGATATTGCTCTGGTGGATGCCACCGATCCCTTCGGGAATGGAAAAATCTTTCCCGCAGGAATCCTCAGAGAACCGATCGAAGCCCTTCGTCGCGCACAAGCAGTCATCATTACCAGAAGTGATGCCGTAGCATCGATCGAGGCGCTCAAATCTCGGATAGGACGAGTAACTACAGCCCGGATCTTTACTTCCTTTCAGCGTCCGCTTGACCTGGTCGATGATTGCACCGGTGAGCTTAAGCCGCTGTCAGCACTGCGCGAAACGAGGGTTCTTGCGTTTTCAGGCATAGCTCGGCCAGAATCCTTCACATCGTTACTGGAGACGCTCGGTGCTGTCGTATCGGGAGAATGCATTTACCCTGATCATTATCAGTTCAAGAAAGCGGATCTGGCAACGATATTTAAGAAGGCGGCTGATGACGGGGTAACCATGATTGTCACCACGGAAAAAGACGCTGTTCGGCTTCGAACGCTCAAACCGGACGGCATCTGGGCCCTCCGCATTGAAATCGTGATTACTGAGCGAGAAGAATGGGAAACATTTATTATGAACAACATATGAACAGAGCGGTATTTCTCGATCGAGACGGTACGGTTAATGTAGAAGTGGGGTACCTCAGCGACCTGGCACAGCTCAGGTTGATTTCAGGCGCCGGCGCGGCCATCAAGCGTCTGAACGATAAAGGCCTCAAAGTCGTTCTTGTCACGAATCAATCAGGAGTGGCGCGTGGGTATTTCTCCGAATCCTTTGTCCAGCAAACACATGTTCTGCTCAAACAAATGCTTTTGAAGGAAGGCGCACGCATAGATGGCATCTACTTCTGTCCGCACCATCCGAAGGCAGGAAATTCCCTCTACACGACGGCATGCGATTGCCGTAAGCCTGGGACCGGCATGATCGACCGTGCAGCGAGGGACTTAAACATTGACGTGAAACGATCCTTTGTCGTGGGAGACAAGTGGAGTGATGTGGAACTCGGGCAGCGGGCAGGGGCGAGGTCTATCCTTGTAAACTCCGGTTTTGCGCCAGACGACGCAGGAAATGTACGGCCTCGTGATCTGAACGAGCCTGATTTCATTGCCCATACCATCACCGAAGCTGTTGAATGGATACTCCTGCAGACCTCACAGGAAGAGCGATGATCTTGAAGGCTGACAAAATACTTGTTCTGCGCTATCGCTTTATCGGCGATACGGTCCTGACTGTGCCGTTTCTCAGAAACCTCCGCGAAGCTTTTCCCTCGGCCCGCATCGACTTAATGCTCGAACCATTCTCCGGACAGGTACTTGAGGGTTGTCCCTATGTGGACAGGATCATCCCGTTCGAAATAAAAACAATCCACCGCTACAGCAATCGATCGGAACAAAATAAACTCGCCAGCTATATACAGTACCGGCGGAAGATAAGAGAAGAGCGATACGATGCCGCCTTCGTGCTGAAGCGGTCCGTGTCAAGCGCTCTGCTTGTCTGGGCAGCGGGAATCCCGCGCCGCATCGGGTTCGGCACTGAAGGACGACGGCTTTTTCTTACTGATTCTGTGACTTACAGAAATGAGCAGCACGAAGTCAATAACTTTCTTGACTGCCTGAGGATGCTCGATATCCCGGTTCGGACCCAACACCTTGAACTCTGGCCATCTCCGGATGGAGAGGCCAAGGCCCAAGCCCTTTTCAACGGAAAAGGTTGGAAACCGTCTGATCTAAAAATCGTCATCCACGCTGCAGCAAGTCTCCCTGCTAAACAGTGGCCGCTAGACCGATTCAGCGCGGTGATGCGAGTGATGCAGAGGCAATACGGGGCGCACTTCATATACACCGGCACAAGAGAAGATGCGATATTGTATGCCGAAATAGAAAAACAGGGTCCCTTTGACGGCTTGAATCTGTGCGGGGTAACTAGCCTGCGTGAGAATATATCAATTTATCGCAGATCGAACCTCTTTTTCGGTGTTGATTCCGGCCCTATGCACATGGCCGCCGCGGTCGGCGTACCGGTAATCGCCCTTTTCGGTCCTACTGATGATCGGAAATGGGGGCCTTGGGGAGAGGGGCACCGCGTCATCACCAGACGGCTGTCGTGCTCTCCCTGTAAACCGCACAAGTGCGCGAACAATGAATGCATGAAACGGATTAGCGCGGATGAAGCGCTTGAAGTATTAGAACAACAAATTAAGACTCTGTCGCTGGAAGTTTCACTCTGATAACATGTCGCCCAAATTATCAATCGCGATTGTCACCTGTAACGAAGAACCGAACATACGACGCACCCTGGAGAGCGTCAAGTGGGCCGATGAAATCGTTGTCGTAGACTCCGGCAGCACTGATAAAACTGTCGAGATATGCCGGGAGTACACGGATAAAGTCATTTATCAGGAATGGCTGGGCTTCAGTAGCCAAAAGAACTTTGCTATCGACAATACGAAAGGAGAATGGGTTTTGAGCCTTGATGCAGATGAGCCAGTCGAGCCGGAACTTGGTGAGGAAATCCGTAGGATTGTTGCATCGCCTGGCGCGTTCGATGGTTACCGTATTCCAAGGAAAACCTATTTTCTCGATAAACAGATACGGCACGGCGGTTGGTACCCGGATTATAACCTCCGTCTTTTCCGGAAAGGAAAAGGACGATTCGAGAAACGAGCAGTGCATGAGGCGATCAAGGTGGATGGACGGGTTGGAACAACAGAACACGCTCTCTTGCATTATGCTTATCCTGATCTTGTTTCTTATATGACGTCAATCAACAAATATTCTTCGTTGGCGGTCAATGTCCTAACAGAAAAAGGAATCAGCCGATTTAAAGCGGGATGGGTAAATATTGTTCTTCGGCCGTTTTCCACTTTTATCCTGAAATATTTTTTGCGACTCGGGTTTCTCGACGGAAAACCCGGACTGGTCTTAAACTTATTTCATTCCTATTACGTGTTCGCAAAATACGCCAAAGCATGGGAATATCTTGAAAAAAGCAGTAGGCATGGAGCATAGGGTAGAGAACACGGAGTGCCTGGGGCGTGGGAGACAGAGCGATAATGTCAATACTCTATGCTCCACGCAGTCTGTAATATCATGAAAATCCTTTTTGTAAACAATTTCAGAGGTCGGGGAGGAGGGGAGGAGTTTTTACGCGACCTGTTGCCAGGTTTAATCGAAAAAGGCAGTGCTATCGGACTTGTTTGTCGGCCTGATACTCCACTAGTGGCCATGTTCGCGAACAGCGCGATTAACCTCTATCCGATCCATAGGAATGGTTTGAACGCTCTGACATCTGTCGTAAAAACAGCGAAAGCGATACGAGATGGCCAATTTGAAATCATCGCGATTCAACGAGGCCACGATATCATTCAGGCGTGGATTGGTGCTTTTCTCTCCGGCAGAAAGCCGAAGCTTATCTATACAGTTCAGGTGCCTGAGTTCATACGGTCTCGATTTATTCTCAAACGCATGAAAAGGATTATCACGATTTCCCGCTACATCAGGGATAAGATAGTAACCTTTTCACCGGAGATTGCTTCACGAGTCAAAATCATTTATTACGGCATAGATCTGTCTCAATTTAATCCTACATCAGTTCAGCGCGGTATATTCCGGCATCGTTTCAGCTTGCCGTCTTCGATGCCCATTATCGGAACCGTCGGAGACCTCTGGAAAAATCAGATTGAGTTTCTTGATGCATTTTATGTCATCAAAAAGGAAATACCCCATGCGCGTTTCGCTCTTGTAGCATCTGATGCAGGTTCAGTTTCTGTCGATGCCTTCAAGAAGCGGGCAGCGGAACTCGGGCTTACCGATTCACTGCTTTGGACCGGAAGACTGTCAAAGGAAGAGATGAGTGCCTTTTATGCAGATATTGATCTGGCGATCAGTACACACCGCAAAGAAGGCTTTGGCATCTGGGTGCTTGAGGCACTGGCCATGGGTGCACCAGTCGTCTCAGTGAATGAAGGGGGGATACGTGATTCCCTTGAAGGATGTCCTGCTGGCGTGCTTGTGGATGACGGCCCGAGAGCAATGGCAGCCGAAATTATTCGAATACTGCAGGATGATGCACTGAGACGAAAAATGTCAAAATCCGGACCCCAGTGGGTTGCTGAACGATTCAAAAGGGAGCGGATGATTGGGGACTACGCAAATTATTTTGAATCGCTTCAGGGATTGCCGTGAACGGTGCAAGGACCAGCATATTATCCGGTGTTTAAGATCAACATACTGATAGGTCTGATAAAATAAATAATTACAAAAAAAATGGGGATACATTCGTGATGGAACCGGTGAAAGTTGTGATAAGAAAACTGCGTACTTATGCAACGCTCTTCGAATGATTTCTAGGGTTATCACTAGTATTTAAGCAAAACTTAATCCTAAACCAATATCTAAAAGAAGCGCCTTTTTAGGTGGTCTATTTCTCGTTCTAGGTGTTTTAAAAAGCTCTCTGGCTGATGAGGCTGATAATCCGGAATTGAGGGTGTCCCAGTTGTTAGGACGATTGGTTTTTCAATTGGTCGTTTCTCAATCACAAGAACGCTATCGTAATAATGCAATGAGTGAACCGATTTAGTAAATTCCGTGACGCTCAACTTTCTCGGCTGGACAGAATGCCAAGCATTGATGTAGTCGATAAAATTCTTACTGTACTCTATAAACGTACCGCGTTTCTTATAGCCGCCACCAAAAAACCTCGGCCAATAAGATGTATGTAGGTCTTCGCATAGATACACACCATTTTTATCAATGTAAGGGAAAAGCTCCTCATAGGTATTTATTTGCTGCTTCATTTTATGGCCGCCATCGTCAATCAGGATATCTATTCTGGGAATCTTTCCCGTTAACGATTTTAGGAATCTTCTATCCTCTTGATCACCTATAATTATTTCAATCTGTTCTTCTTCAAGCTTCTTGCAATGCGGATTGATGTCTATCCCAAATATTTTGGAGCTAGGCCCAAAATATTGTTTCCACATCTGCAAAGAACCGCCTTGATATACACCAAATTCAACAATGTGAACATCAGTGCCTCTAAAACGTGAAAAGTGTCGATCATAAATTTCAAAATAGTGTTTCCACTTTAGACTCAGTCTTCCTGTATTTTCTGTGAAGTGTTTTTCTAAATCATTCATCATTGAATTCCTTTTGTACTGACCGCCTAATCGGTAATTGAGCAGATGCACGACTTTATCATGATATTTTATCTAGGTCAAGATAGATCTCAAACCCAAGAACAGTAACAGGATTTGAATCATGCTGCGCCAGGAAGATAAACAGCCGTTTTTTAACGGGATTGTCTATTACGCGATCGTACTGCGGTTCGCGTCACCAACATTTACTGCTCGTGACAGTCATGGGAGCTCAATCTGCTCTCTTGCATCGGTGGGAAATTACCATACAGCACCTGGCTTCGTAAAGAGGATATTGTTAAAATAATTGAGACTCTTGGATATATAATAGTAATTGAAAATGATGACCCTAACGGAAAGTATGGGGGCCAAATTATTGCTGTTGATGCATGTGGTGGGGGTTACCCTTAATTAATATCTACATTTGAATCTCCCAACAATTGCGTATTTTTGTAATTGCATAGTATGTCAAGAATTGTTTACGGCGCGTACCCTGAAAATACCGCGAAAATTTTCTTTACAACATAGACAATCCAGTATAAAATCAGCCACTTATTATTTAAGCAGCACCAAGGATGAGTATTCTGGGGGCATCCGAGTAGGAACAATGCATGCCGAGATTGAGCAGACTTGCAAAATCAGCTGTATTCAGTTTGATAAAACCGCTTCTGAATCAGATCTACAAAGGATTCAGCCGCGAAAGTATAGCGCAAATTTATCTGCATGGGAATGGAATCGAGATCGGCGCTTTGCATAATCCCCTCGCGATGCCAAGAACTGCGCGTGCTAAATATGTGGACCGCATGTCGGTCGTTCGGCTTAGAGAGCAGTATCCTGAATTGAAATCTCTCAAACTTGTTCCCGTTGATATAGAAGACGATGGAGAGTCGCTTTCTACTATTCAGGATGACACTCTGGATTTTGTCGTAGCGAACCACTTTATCGAACACTGCGAGAATCCCGTGGCCGCGTTCAGCGCAATGTTCAGGGTCCTTAAGCAAGGAGGGGTTCTCTATCTTGCCATACCGGATAAACGCTACACGTTCGACAAAGACCGTGACATAACGCCTCTTGAGCATGTGATGAAAGATTACCAGGAAGGTCCATCCTGGTCGCGGACTATCCATTTTGAAGAATTTGCCCGGCATGCGCTGGGCATTCACAGTGAAACTGAAGTAAGGGAAAAAACAGCTCATCTGCTGCAATCCGACTACAGTATTCATTTCCACGTGTGGACGCAAACTGAAATGCTAGAGCTTATTTTGTTTTTAAAGAAAATGCTGAATTTTGAGATCGAACTTTTTTTGAGAAACGGAATGGAAGTCATATTCATTTTAAGGAAATCATGACGCCCGCCTTCACACAATTCGAATTACCGCTCCCGACTCATGATGATCAGGTACTTCAAAACAGGAAAGCACCATAAAATAATTATATGGAATCGCCGAAGCGTTATCCTTTGTATATATGATTTCTCAGAATGAGTATTCTGAGAACCGTGTAATTCATTTCGGATGAGGTATGTTTTAACCAGAATTTTACTACAGTTTTCATCAAGCACAGATGCATACATTCAAGCCAGAATATGATGTTTTTGTTATGTTTGATCAGATGCTTTAGATCGTTGACCTCGCAATCAGGTTCATAAGAATAAAACTACTCACAGTAATGGACCGAAGACTATAGGATTAGCTTTCCCCCGAAAAAGTAGACATCTAGCATTTCAGCGAATTATTATTGTTATCATTAAGTGATATCAGTCCTTTATTTCGGTATAAGCGTTACGAGACATAATTCCGTTTTGTGTAATATCTCACAAGGCATTTCAGAAAATATGGAAATATTTCATGACGGGGAAAAAGCACAGTGTATAATCACAACGCATCTAATAAAGAAAGAGGCAATTACCCTCTTATGGGGTGCCAGCAACACTGCACTTATGGTGTTTAATCGAGCCACCGGCTACGCCGACGGAGATGACTTCCATGTGGATATATTTAATGTAGACATATAAAGGGCTACAAAAGAGGTATTCAGAGCCTGAACCTCGTGGATTACAATGATTGGGTTAATTTCGTCTGAATTACGATCCATATACAATGAGTTGTGTCCAGGTTATTTATAACGCAACGAACGGATTTTATTACGAGTCCAAAAAGGTAAAAATAATTATTGTCATAAAAAAGTGTGTATGATATCGTAGATGAACTTCAGTGCCGGTGACATTAGTAATTCATCTGGAAATACTTGAACATACTTCTCATCATATCTAAAAATGACCGTTACGGCGCACAGAGAGTCTTTCTCGACCAGGTAGCAGCACTGCACAAGCTGGGAAATCATCTTGTAGTCGTCGGACGCGGAACAGGGGGATATGTCTCTGAGTCGGTCAATACAATTGGGGTGGAATATCATGGCATCAGCTTAAAAGGTATTCATGATATTTTATTATTGATTCGACTCGTGAAAAAAAATAGCATTGACGTAATTCATACCTATTTGGATCGGGCCGATTATTTCGGCATAATTGTTTCGTGGCTGACGCGAAAGCCGGTTATCAGCACCATGAACGTACGTCGATATCATCTCGGCTATAAATTGACTGATAAGGTTGTTGTCGTATCGAATAAACAAAAGAATCTTCTATTAGCGAAGGGTGTATCTCCGGACAAAATTCATTTAATAAGGCCAGGACTGGACATCGAATATTTTACGAGCCCAAACTTAGAAAAACGTGACTTCTGGAAAAAGCGTTTGAGTATTCATCAGTATACTATCGTTTTTTGCCACATTTCCAGCATCATACCGCAAAAAAGCCATGAAGTATCTATCGATCTTACTGCTGAGTGTAAACTGAGAGGTGAGAATCCGCTCCTGATCATTTGCGGTGATCCGTTGAGCGGTCTGTATTATGAAGGTCTAAAGAAGAAAATTAAAGATTCTGGGCTCGGTGGGAATGTTTATTTTACGGGCTGGACAGCAGATCTTCCCGAGATACTTTCCCTGTCTCATTTTACCATCCTTCCTTCTTACCACGAAGCATTTGGCATGGTGTTGGTGGAAGGCATGGCCGCTGGCAATCCTATTGTTGCACGAGAGGGAGAAGGTGGAACGGAGTTGATAGAGGAGTATGGTGTGGGTGTAAGTTATGACCCGGCGCACGGCGTGGATGATCTCGCATGCGAGATTCTCGACCTTTGGCGAAACCAGGAACGGTATAAAAAACTATCATCTGAGTGCAAAGATCTCGTAAGGAAATGTTTCTCTTTGGAGAGTTTTGGTAAAAGGCTGATGAAACTGTACGGGGCTCTTGTTTCATGACGAGATTTGTGTCTGTATGACGGAAAATAATATTAAGTTATCGATAATAATCATTAACTGGAATACGAAACAGCTTTTGCTGAATTGCTTGGCCTCCATCTACAGCACAGTCGGAGATATTCCATTCGAACTATTTGTTGTTGATAATGCAAGCACCGATGATAGCGTTACAGCTGTTTCTGAAGCATATCCGCAAGCAACTATGATCGTCAATACATCGAACCTTGGATTTGCCAGGGCGAATAACATGGCGATCAGAAAGATGAGAGGGGAATATGCTGTCCTCTTGAACAGCGACACGGTGCTCAAGGAGGCGGCACTGGATTTATTACTCGAATTCATGGAACAACATCCCGACGCAGGGATGTGCGGACCGCAGCTTCTGAACGCCGACGGTACGAACCAGAACTCCATTGGGACATTCCCGATGTTAATAACGGAATTTATGAGTAAAAGTCTGATACGGTTTATCTTACCGAAGACTTTTGAAAGAGCTGTGCGAAGATATCCGTTCACTTTTAACGAACCAGCACCCGTCGATTTTATCGTGGGAGCATGCATGGTAGTACGCAAAGCGGCTATTGATATGGTTGGAATGCTCGATGAGGATTATTTTTTTCTCTATGAGGAAACCGATTGGTGCTATAGAATGCATCGTGCAGGATGGCTGGTCTATCATGTGCCAGACGTAAAAATATATCATCTCGGCGGTCAAAGTATGAAGGAGATCAACCTGCGTTCAAGGGTGGAAGCATGGCGATCACGATATCTGTTCTTTAAAAAAAATTTACAACTGTCTTCAACTGAATGGCTTGGACTGTTGATGTTGGGATTTATACAAAACACGTATCAATTTATGCTGTATAGCTTGCTGAACCTGATAACAATGTTTTCGCTAGAGCGATTGCGGAAACGCTGGTGTATGTTTGCTTATCTCCTGGCATGGCATGTTCGGTGTAGACCGGTTTCGATGGGGATACCAAGATGATTCATTACTATGGGATTATGATGCCACAAGAATGTATTTGCCAATTTCCATGCATTGTTACGATACTGTATGTCTAGTACACTCGATCAGATGATTCGTATGAAGAACGTTGACAAAAAGGATGTTTGTGTTGTTCATTTAGTGTGGGTGCCACTGGGCTTAGAACCATTGAAAAGATTTTTAAAAGCATACAATCTCTACCGGGCAGGAATGGATCACGATTTATTGGTCGTTTTTAATGGTTTCAAGCATGAAAAGGAATTAGAGATATATAAACAAACGCTTATCGGATTTAAACATAACATCTTTCTGATTTGGAAATCAAACTTCGATGTCCAATCATATTTTACTGTTGTACAACGCCATACTTATGACTATTTTTGTTTTCTTAATTCGTACAGCCGGGTACAAGCTCACGATTGGTTGTTAAAAATGTATACACACATTGTGAAACCAGGCGTTGGGATCGTTGGCGCAACAGGGTCGTGGGAGAGTATGTACACAAACTTTCTCAACGGCATGGAGGACATTAAGGATATATCTCTCATCAAGCGTATGATAAGACAGTGGAAACAAAAAATAAAAAAATCAAAGAAAAAATCTCGGTTTGATCCTTTCCCGAATTATCACATCCGTACGAACGGTTTTATGATTTCAAGGGACATAATGAGGAAAATACGTTGCGGGTTCATTTCAAGGAAAACACATGCCTATAAATTCGAAAGTGGTAAAAACAGTATAACAAGGCAGGTTGCTCATATGGGACTTAAAGCACTTGTAGTAGGTAAAGATGGAAAAGCATATGAAGATAAGTATTGGTACCGAGCAGAAACGTTCCGACAAGGCAATCAGGGTAATTTGCTCATAGCAGACAACCAAACAGATGCTTATGCTAAAGCCGATCCGGAAACAAAATGGATTTTATCGCGACGAAGCTGGGGTGAGTACGCGGACACAGGTATCTCTAAAGAAATGGCAGCGTATGATAATAGATAGGGTGTACGTAATTCAGAAAATTATAAACAAAACGCACGCAAAGCGATATCTGGAAATAGGCGTACGCGAGGGAGAATGTTTTTTAAGAATCAGAGCTTGCAATAAAATTGCTGTCGATCCGCAAATATTGATCTCCTTCAAAAAGAAACGGAAATATATCTTTAGAAATTTGTATAACATATTTAATAAATATGCTGCTGTGACTAGTGATGTTTATTTTGAATATGCAAAGAACTATTTGAAAATGAACAAGTTAGATGTCGTTTTTATCGATGGCTTACACACCTATGAACAATCACTGAAGGACGTACAAAATGCCTTGGAGAATATCACGGATGATGGCATCATTATCATGCACGATTGCAATCCACAATCAGAAGCAGCAGCTCATCCTGCATCCTCTACGCAAGAAGGGGAACACCAGAAAGTTCCTGGATTTGCCGGTGATTGGAACGGCGATGTATGGAAAACAATTGTGCATCTTAGATCTCAAAGAAAAGATCTGGACGTTTTTGTATTGGATTGCGATCAAGGATTGGGTTTCATCACGAAGCGAAAGCCATTAAATATTTTGAATTATAACCAGGAAGAGATACGATGTCTTACATATAAGGATTTAGAACGTGATAGAGTGCGCATGTTGAACTTACAACCTATTGATTATTTGAATAGTTATTTAGATACGTTATAAGGAAGAATTAAACACAAAAACCAAAGTTAGCATCTGCATGCCAACTTATAACTTTGTACATACTTATCCGAAGCAATTGAATCGGTAGTGCGGCAGAACTATTCCAATTTTGAATTCGTCGTCATCGATAATTTCTCGACCGATAATTCATTCGCTGTTATTCAACGCTACGCTGAAGAGGACGCGAGAATCACGCTAAACGTAGACAGGCAAAATATAGGCTTAGTCAATAATCTCAATTTATGTCTGCTAAAGGCGCACGAAGCTTATATTAAGTTTTTGTTTTTTGACGACCTCCTCGCCTCGGAAAAAAGCATTGGAACCAATTGTTGCTGAATTAGATGCATACGAAGAGATATCGCTCGTATCTTCGGTGAGGAATCTCATTGATTATCATACGTCGATCCTCAAAATCTGGTCAGCATATGAGACTAGGATTGGCTACTCCGGAACAAAAACGGTCTAAAATTGCTACATTGAGCAAAAAAATAAAATCGGCGAACCTTCTGTGGCCATGTTTAGAAATAAACACATGGGGACCGGCTTCGATTCTAAATTTTATCAGATTGATGATCTTGCTCATTGGGTTCTTATCCTTGAACAAGGTGAGTTTGCCTATCTGAAGGAACCATTAGGTACCTTCAGAATGAATTCGAGCCAACAAACAAAAATCATACAGAAAATATGTGTCTATCTACGCTGTATGGAAATCGCACAAAAAAAGAAAAATTACTTTTTTGATGGCGAAAGACAAAATTAAGAAACATTATAATCTTAACAAATCTTATCGCACCTTCCATTTTAGAAATTTATAAATTCTATAGAAGTATAAACAAGTCATGAATGTTATTTGATCGAAGCGAAAGAAGCAACTGCTGATTTGAGCGGTTTGTGCGTTTATGTCGTTCTACTAAAATGACTGCAACGATATAGCGTTAACGAGGAGTTTAAGTGAAACCCAAAATAAGTATATGCATGCCTACATATAACTTTGCTGCCTATCTTCCTGAGGCCATTGAATCGGTGATTAACCAAAGTTATTACGATTTTGAATTTATAATAATCGATGACTGTTCCGATGATAGCTCTGCCGATGTTATAAAGTCCTATGCAAATAAAGATGAACGTATTATCAGCAGCGTCAATCACGAAAACATTGGTATGGTAGAGAATTGGAATTTGTGCCTGCGACGCGCTACAGGAGAGTATGTCAAGTTTTTGTTTGGAGATGACTGTCTATCGTCTAAAAAGGCTTTGGAACTTATGGTTTCAGTATTGGACACACATCACAATATCTCGCTTGTTGCTTCGGCAAGGAATGTTTTCGATTATCGCTCATCGATTATTGGAATATGGTCGGATTATAAGGGAAAGATTGGTTATCCGGGTAAAAGGATTATTAAAGATTGCTTGATCGAACAGAAGAATAAAATTGGCGAACCCTCTGTTGTCATGTTTAGGAAAAAACACGCCGAGCGCGGCTTTGATCTTAGGTATAAACAGGCGGTTGATCTTGAACTGTGGTTCCACATTCTTGAGCAAGGTGATTTTGCTTTTATAGAAGAACCATTGTGTTCTTTTAGAATACATTCGGCCCAGCAGACCAAACTCAATGAGGCAAGTGGGAACCTGTACGTTGAGTCTTTTCAGTTGCTTCATGATTATGCAAATAAGCCGTATGTGCATATGTCTGCGCTGCAGCGAGAATATATGCATTTTGTCCCGGTTTACTCGGTGTGGAAACTGTATAAAAAAGGGAGAATTTCTCGGCAAACTGCCGTTTCTGAGATAAAAAAGCATTATAATGTTAACAAATTTTATCTTTTATTACCATTCTATCGCTTATATAAATTCATAAGAAGACTTAAAAAAGATTAAAAACTAACATAGAACAAATTACGATGTGACCATGAAAGGTGTTTACTATTTCTTCGGTCGAGCGAGAACATGAAAAGCATCGTTTGATGAATTGGAAAACAATCCAATGTATACTTTTTAAACTGATTTTTCCGTTTATCGGTTCTATGAATTCACGATTAATATAATAAAGAAATTTTATCGAAGATAAAAGCCTCTGACGCCGTCCTTTACGTGTCCCCTTAAGGAGGTATATACTCTTTTTGTATTACCATCTTCTTTTCTGTTTCAGTGGTCAATCGCTTGACTTAGATGGTGCTCTCTCATGCTCGTCTACAGTCACCCCTAAAAGGGGTTATTTAAATCCCTTCGTACTTGTCCTCATCCTAATCGTTAATTTCTTCATCTTGAATATATTTCTGTACCCGTGTCATCCAAGCCGACTGTGCTAACGTACTGCCCGCATGCCCAAAAACTATGACCTTTGAAGCTTCGTTTCAACTTGTTGTACCTCTCGAATACCACCATTGCGCTTTTCCGCTTCAACCCCACCATCGTTGACAACGCGTATTTCGGCTCGTAGCTGTCCCTATACATATCACCTTACACCGAGTCTTCGGCACCCATCCCATACAACGTGGTATTTACATTCCCACACTGTATGTGATAAGCTGTCTTCTGCCGGTTGCTCCTTTCTTGCGATTGACCACCGGAACGGTGACAAGGAAAGAAGGGAGCTTATTTTGCAAATACTCCGGCAAAGCCCTTTCTATTCATACCGGGATAGCCGGTGGTTTAGCGCTACAATTAGGTTTCCTATAACCCTCCCGCAACTCTTTGTAGACACTAGGAAATCGCCAAAAATAGCACTTGACTTATGCGGCCATTTCGTGATACGAACTTTAAGAACAGGTACGGTTCACGATCTTTTTTTGCGAGAGAATTTCTTTATGGCCCGAATTCTGATTACCGGCGGTGCCGGCTACATCGGCAGCCATGCGCTAAAAGCATTGGGCGAGAAAGGCTACACGATCCTGGTGTACGATAACCTTTCCAAAGGACATAGAGACGCTGTCATGCATGGGGACCTCGTTGTCGGAGACCTGGGAGATAAGGAACTTTTGGATCGAACCATACAAGAATTTCAGCCGGAAGCTGTGATGCATTTTGCTTCGTTTATCGAGGTTGGCGAATCGGTCAGAGAACCACTGAAATATTATCGAAACAATGTTGTAAACACGATAAACCTTCTCGAGACGCTTATAAAACATCAGGTGGATAATTTCATCTTTTCATCCTCTGCAGCAGTGTACGGAAACCCTGAGAAGATCCCCATCACGGAACAAGCTCCTATAAGGCCAATCAACCCCTATGGCCGTGCAAAGGCTATCGTAGAGGCGGTTCTTTATGACCTGTCAATGGCCTCGCAATTCAGGTCAGTATCTCTTCGGTACTTCAATGCCGCGGGAGCGGACCCTTCGGGACAGCTCGGCGAACGTCATAGCCCGGAGTCTCACCTCATTCCGCTGATATTGAAAACCGCGAAAGGGGAACGAGATTATCTAAAAATATACGGTAGTGATTATCCTACGCCGGACGGCACCTGCATTCGTGATTATATTCATGTCGAAGACCTGGTAAATGCTCATCTACTCGCTCTCGAGTATCTTCTCGCCGGCGGCAAGAGCGACATATTTAATTGCGGTTACGGCCATGGATATTCAGTGAGGGAAGTAATCGAAGAGGCCAAAAAGGTCACTCAAGTAGAAATTTCCATACAAGAAGCCGATCGAAGAGCAGGGGATCCTCCTCTGTTGGTTGCCGACAGCTCCAAGCTGAAACAAAAGCTGACATGGAATCCGAAATATGATGACTTAAACTATATAATCCGGACAGCATGGGACTGGGAAAAAACTCGAGAATAACGGTCGTAACAAACAAGGGGGAAGTTGCAGAGTTATTCATCTCCTAGACGTTCACCAGACGGAGGCATTATTGTGAAACGAGCACTCATTACCGGCATAACGGGCCAGGATGGATCCTATCTGGCAGAACTACTCTTGTCAAAGGGATACGAGGTTCACGGTCTCATTCGCCGTGCAAGCACCTTTAACACGGGAAGAATCGATCATATTTACACGGACCCCCATCTCAGCGGTACGAGACTGTTTTTGCATTACGGTGATCTGTCGGATGGCGGCCAGTTGACGCACGTAATTTATAATATCAAGCCCGATGAAGTTTATAACCTTGCGGCGCAGAGCCATGTTCGGGTCAGTTTCGACATGCCGGAATATACTGGCGACATTGTGGGCCTCGGCACCACGCGTCTTCTCGAGTGCATCCTGAGGAGCGGTATTACAACAAAGTATTACCAGGCATCTTCATCCGAAATGTTCGGCGCTGCGAAACCGCCTCAAAACGAGAGTACTATTTTTTATCCTCGCAGCCCCTATGCGGCGGCAAAAGTATACGCCTACTGGATGACAATAAACTATCGTGAAGGCCACAACCTCTTCGCCTGTAACGGAATTCTCTTCAATCACGAGTCCCCGCGTCGCGGCGAAACCTTTGTAACCAGAAAGGTCACACGGGCTGTGGCTTCCATTCTGGGACGGAAACAGGACAGGCTTTATCTTGGCAATCTTGATGCAAGAAGGGACTGGGGTTTTGCTCCGGAATATGTTGAGTGCCAATGGCTGATGCTCCAGCAGGACCGTGCCGAAGACTATGTTATTGGGACCGGCGAGAGTCACTCAGTACAGGAATTCGTTGAACTCGCTTTCAACTATGCTGGTGTCGAAATCGAATGGAAGGGAAAAGGAATCGAGAAAAAAGGGATCGTGCGTTCAGTGAAGTCATCCGTAGCATCTGCGGTGAAGGCCGGGGATACCCTTATTGAAATAGATCCTCGGTATTTCCGTCCTACAGAAGTGGATTTTCTGCTTGCCGATGCATCCAAAGCGAGAAAAAATCTGGGCTGGGCGCCTCAAATCACCTTTCATGAACTGGTTAAAATCATGGTCGACGCAGATATGGAGATGCATAATCTGAAGTCTCCGGGCGAAGGAGTGAAAATTTTGTTGAGCAAGGGAATTCATTGGACGGACAATAAACAAATATGCGCTCTGAAATGAATTCGTCGCTGATACTGCAGTACCCTTCTGTGCTATGTTGCTCTCTCTTGGCGATGATTGTTACAAAGATCTTATCAGGAGGAATGGTATTCTCATGAACGAAACACATGGTTCTGTTTTTGCAGTGATCATGGCAGGGGGCTCGGGAACGAGGTTCTGGCCGCTGTCCCGAGAAAAAATGCCGAAACAGCTGCTGAAGATAGGCGGTGAGGAGACCCTCATCCAGAAAACAGTGAGCCGTATCCTGCCGGTTGTCTTCAGGGAAAATGTTTTCATTGTGACGAACCATTCACTCGTTGACGAAATCATCTTCCAGCTCTCTTCGAAATTCGGGAGGCCGTGGGAAGAAAATATCGTACTCGAGCCTGAAGCGAAAAACACCGCCCCGGCACTGGGACTCGCGGCCCTCCACCTCGAGCGGCTGGACAAAGAAAGTGTCATGGTCGTTCTGTCTGCCGATCACGCGATCCGCAAAGAGGAAGAGTTTCTCGCGCTGCTCCCCAAGGCAACTGACGCAGCTCGGTTTGGTTATCTCGTTACGCTCGGCATTAAACCGGCTCGGCCTGAAACCGGCTATGGATATATCAAGGCAGGTTCTCCCTGTCAGGAAAAAGGAATCCAAGGGCTCAATAGAGTAAAAGCCTTTGTCGAAAAACCGGATAGCGAGACAGCAAAGGGATATCTGAAGGAGGGCGGCTATTACTGGAACAGCGGAATATTTGTCTGGAAAACGAAAACCCTGCTTGAGGAGATCGAAAAGCATGCTCCTGCGCTCTATGCAGGATTGCTGGAGATCCGGGAAAGCATCGGCACTGAAAAAGAAGCTGTAGTGATCAGGCAGGTTTTCAAGAAATTAGAGTCTGTTTCCATCGACTATGCAGTCATGGAAAAAACGGACAAGGCCGCGGTCATTCCCGCTGATATCGGATGGTCCGATGTCGGAAGTTGGGCCGCGCTCGATGACGTGTCTGAGCACAGCGCATCAGGAAACGTTGTCTTCGGCAACGTTATTGATCTGGAAAGCAGCGATTCCATCATTTACGCGGAAAAGCGTTTGGTTGCAACCATAGGACTCAAGGACACCGTAGTCGTAGATACACCGGACGCGACGCTCGTCTGTCGGAAAGACAAGACCCAAGATGTAAAAAAAATTGTTGAGGAACTCAAGAAACGTAAATCCGGTGAACATTTAATTCACCGCACGGTCAACAGGCCATGGGGGTCTTATACCATATTGGAGGAGGGTGACCGTTACAAAATCAAGCGTCTCGCCATTCATCCGGGAGCAAAGCTATCGTACCAACTGCATCACCACCGTAGCGAGCATTGGGTCGTCGTTGCCGGGACTGCACGGGTCACAAACGGAGACAAAACATACGATGTCCACCCCAATGAAAGCACCTATATCCCCATATCGACAAAACATCGTCTTGAAAACCCCGGCAAGGTTTCGCTGCAGATTATTGAGGTACAAAACGGCGAGTATCTTGAAGAGGATGATATCGTGCGTTTCGATGACGATTACAACCGTCATGCCAAGGAACGCCCCTTTTTGCCGGAAATCGCCGATAATAAATAAGCATCACCACGAGGAGATTCACCATCGTAATGATAAATCCCGACATTTTCAGAGAATACGACATTCGCGGCATAGCAGAGCGCGATCTGACATCGCCGGTTGTAGAGGCGCTAGGGCATGCATTTGCCGCATGTGTCAAATCCAAGGGTATAGATACGGTTGCCGTCGGTTACGACGCTCGTGAGAGTTCCGAACGCATCTGCAAAGATATAGTACGGGGGCTCACTGGGGGAGGAGTAAATACTCAGATTTTAGGTCTTTGTCCAACGCCGGTATTATATTTTTCTCTTTTTCATCTGAAACCCGGAGCCGGCGTGATGATTACGGGAAGTCACAACCCCGCCGAGTTCAACGGTTTCAAGCTCTGCATCGGCAAGGATACAATTTACGGTGAGGATATTCAAAAACTGAAAGGGATGATGAGCGCCGAACCGCGAGGCGTAGGAAAGGGTGTGATAACACAAAACCCCATCCTTTCTGATTACATTAGTTGCCTTAAAAAGCAGTTCTCCGCGGGGAGTAGCATCCCGTTAAAAGTCGTTCTTGATGCCGGAAACGGTACAGCTGGGCTTGCTGCCCCCGCTCTTATCCGCGCAATGGACTGTGAAGTCACAGAACTTTATTCCCAGCCCGATGGCAGGTTCCCCAATCACCATCCTGATCCCACGATTCCTGGGAATCTTACCGCCCTGATTGAGACCGTCCGCAGCAATAAAGCTGATGTTGGCATGGCCTTTGACGGAGATGCTGACAGGCTGGGTGTTGTCGACAATCGGGGTTCGATTCTCTGGGGCGATCAGCTCATGGTTATATTCTCCCGCGACATCCTCAAAAATCAGCCTGGGGCGACTTTCGTATCGGAGGTCAAATGCTCACAAACCCTGTATGACGATATTCGCAGTCGCGGGGGCAAAGCAGTCATGTGGAAAGCCGGCCATTCCCTGATCAAGGCGAAAATGAAGGAACTCGGCGCCGCCATGGGAGGAGAAATGAGCGGCCACCTGTTCTTTGCTGACCGTTACTTCGGCTATGATGATGCTATCTATGCTGCATGCCGACTTGTGGAAATAATCAAGAAGATGAAATCGGGCAACGGCATGAAGGCCGATCTCAGCACGTTGCTCTCTGATCTCCCGAAAACATTCAATACCCCCGAGATTCGTTTTGATTGCCCAGATGCGATCAAGTTTAAAGTTATAGAGAGGGTAAAGGAGATTTTTTCAAGCGGAGATGACCTTCCTCTGCGACCGAAGGAGGTCATCACCGTCGACGGCGTACGGGCGATATTCGGCGGCGGGTGGGGTCTTATTCGTGCGTCAAACACCCAGCCAGTTCTCGTTATGCGTTTCGAAGCAAAAGATCCAGGCTCGCTTGCGGAGATACGGAACATGATGGAAGAAAAATTAAAATCGATAATTGAAAGCCTGATATGACTGTTTATGATTACAAGGACAAGTAGATGAATGCAACCATGCTCACTGGTTTTACGCTCAGCATCGTGATCCCCTGCTATAATGAAAAGGAAACACTAGAACAGATAGTAAGCGCAGTCAGCTCCTCGCCGGTTGAGCGAAAAGAGATCATCGTAGTGGACGATTGTTCAACAGATGGAACGCGAGATATCCTGAAACAGGCGATATCGCCGCTCGTTTCTAAGGTGATCTATCATGCTCAGAATCAAGGAAAGGGGGCCGCGCTCAGGTCCGGTATTGCGGCAGCAACCGGTGATTTTGTCATTATCCAGGACGCAGACCTCGAATACGATCCCCAGGAATACCCGTTGCTACTGGAGCCGCTGTTGCAGGGAAAGGCGGATGTGGTATACGGTTCACGTTTCATGGGTGGAAAACCCCACCGCGTCGTATACTACTGGCATTCATTGGGGAACTGGGCACTCACGACCCTCTCTAATATGCTTACGAACATCAACCTCACTGACATGGAAACCTGCTATAAGGCTTTTCGTCGTGAAGTAATCCAATCAATTACAATTGAAGAGAATCGTTTCGGATTTGAGCCCGAGATAACGGCAAAAGTTGCTAGAAAGCGCTGCCGTATCTATGAAGTAGGTATATCCTACTCCGGGAGAACTTACTCCGAAGGCAAAAAAATCGGGTGGCGGGACGGATTCAGGGCGATCTACTGCATTCTCAAGTACAACTTGTTGCGATAACCGCTTGTCAGAATGGCCGGTGTTTTGTTGACAACCCGCGGTATATAGTATAAAATTTCGTAATTAATCGCCGCAAGCAGCAGCCAAAAGGAATTCCCGGTACCGCCGATCCTTATAGAGGCACGATGCGAAGCCTCTTGACGATTCTTTCCTAACGCTAAAACGCGAAAAAGAAGTCGAACCGCAGGATCGACTCAACCATAGGATTCCGACTCGTGCTTTCCTCGCGGTAACCTCACTTTCCAATCTCGCTCGTCACGAGGAATAATTAATGTTCTGTCCCCAGTGCGGAAAAGAAGTAGCTGACGACCAGGCATACTGCCACTACTGCGGTGCTCTGCTTGCCGAACCGCCGGCCCTCGTTCCCGCCGGAAGAAGCGGAACCGCTTGGGAGGATCGTGAGAACACCGGTTTTCTGACAGGACTATTCAGGACTCTGAAAGAAACAATCTTTGCTCCTTCCCAATTTTTTAAAAAGATGGCGGTTACCGGCGGCCTGACCGATCCTCTGCTGTATGCCATGATTGTCGGTATGGTCGGCATCATATTTTTTTATTTCTGGGACATTCTCCTCCGCACCCCTCTGCAGAGTTTCATGACTCCTGAGCTTCGGGCTGCTGCAGATCGAAGTCTTGTCAGCAGCATGGGTACGGCCGTTACAGCGGTCTTAATGCCTTTTGTGCTTATCTTCTGGTTGTTTGCTGTTTCGGGAATGCTGCACCTGTTTCTGCTCATGGTTCGAGGAGCTCGAGCTGGCTTCGAAGCAACCTTCCGTGTCGTCAGTTACGGCGTCTCACCACTCGTGTTCCTGGTTATCCCTGTCTGCGGAATGCCGGTTACATCGGTATGGATCATGACGCTCGCTATTATCGGTCTCAAAGAGGCCCATGAAATATCAGGCGGTAAGGCGGCCTTTGCCGTTCTTTTTCCCTTGCTCTTCTGTTGTGGACTCCTCATCCTGACTATTGCGCTATTTATGAGTGCCATAGCCGCCTCCTTTGGCTGGGTAATGAATATGTACCATTGAAGGTCGATATTTGCCATGCACGTCATATTTAAAAAGCGGAAAAAGGGTGAGATAGAATACGGGATCATCTATGGAGGGGTTTCCCTAGTCGCACTCTTTATCGCGCGGACGATGCCGGTGCTTTCTTTGGCACCGTCCTGTGCTTTCAAGATACTCACCGGAATTCCCTGTCCGACCTGCGGTGCAACGCATTCCGTTGTTCATCTTGCTCAGGGGGAAATTTCCGCAGCGTTTATCATGAATCCTCTGACTGCCGTGTATTTTATTGCCGCTGTTCTCGTGTTTCTTTACAGCCTTGTCACCCTGTCCTTCGACTTTCCCAAGATAAACATTAAGCTTTCGTCAAAAGAGGGGACAACACTGAGAATCGGTGTAATCATTCTTATTTTCGTCCAATGGGTCTATCTTATTATTGCACTGTAGTCTCTGCGTAAAAGATGGATTTGAGAAAAATCACCAAAGGAGATTTCTGCGGCAAGTGCCATAACGGGAAAAGGGTTTTCGACCGCAAAAGACAAAAAACTATATACGCTGTTATCGGCAATCGCCGCCCACGAGCGAGAGAATTGCATTACGCTTAAAGATTCAATTTCCATCAAGAACACCTTGAAAAGAAAAAGCAATTAAAAGATTTAAACGTAGAATTTAGATAATAGGCTTTAGAAACAAAGGAGGCTTCTATGAGACGGGAAAATATACTTGCATTGAGGGCGACTACCGTTCTGCTGGTTATTTTTCTGACCTCATCTTTGCCGGGATGCCACAGTGGAGGCGGGGGGAGCGTGGTAGGCGTGGGAGGAACATTTCCAACGAATCCGACTTTGTTAACATTTCCGACCGGTACTAATCCGGAGAGCATTGCCATAGACTCCTCGGGAAATGCATGGGTAACAAATTTTAATAGTAACACAGTATCGGTGTTAAGTTTAGAAACCGGCACAGTGCTGAACACCTATCCGACCGGCATGAATCCAGCCGGCATTGCTATAGACTCCTCAGGTCATGTATGGATAACAAATTATGGCAGCAACAATGTCTCAGTGTTAAGTTCCACCACACCCACCGGCACAGTGCTGAACACCTATCCGGCCGGCATGAATCCAGCCGGCATTGCCATAGACTCCTCAGGTAATGTATGGATAACAAATTATGGCAGCAATATTGTGTCAATGTTAAGTTCCACCACCGGCACAGTGCTGAACACCTATCCGACCGGTACCGGGCCGTGGGGGATTCAGGTTGACTCATTCGACAATGTATGGGTGGCAAACTATGGTGGCGGCAGCAATCCTCTTGGCAATACAGTTACAGAATTAAGCTCCAGTGCCGTAGCAACCACTATTACGGTTGGTTCGGGACCAAGAAGTGTTCGTGTAGACCCATCGGGTAATCTGTGGGTTTCAAATAGCGGCGATTCTACGGTTACAGAATTAAGCTCAAGTGGGGAAACTCTTGGTACTTTTCCAGTTGGCAGTAGTCCATTTGGCGAGGCGATAAATACCTACGGCGACGTGTGGGTAGCAATTTATGGTACAAACGACTTCCCTGGTGACACCGTTTTAGTGTTGGATTCCAGTGGGGAGCCGGTTGATACATTTAGTGCTGGATTTTATCCGTCTGGCATCGAAATAGACAGCGCGGGTAATGTCTGGATAGCAAATTATGGCTCTAACTCCGTTACTGTTTTGGAAGGTGCATCAACAACACCAGGGTTCCATCCCTATAAGGGTCCCATTTGGCCATAATGATGTTTCCCATTGTTTTAGGATGACTAGCCCTGCGTACTCAAGAACTTGAGGGGTCTTAGTGTTACTCTTGTTATACGTAAGCGTCGTTTGTGTCGTAATTCCTACCACGTCTCAAAACCGCCAATTGTCCTGACTCTTGATAATAAGTTCGGTTGCAGACGGTGTACGATGAGTAACCAGTCGATGCTTCGTTTTATATTTTGCCGTAAGAAGATACCCGTTTCAGTCCTTCCCGATCATTTTTGGCGTTTCATAGATCCATAACATCCAAAATTACCAGTGCCATAATTCCCCATATACCAAGGGCTCGGACCGGCTCCGACGACGATACTGCTTGCCGAAGACAGTTATTATTTGCAAATCAGTCGCTTTAAGGTTTCAACTATTATTGTCACTTTTTAGTGAAGTACAATTGCTCACTCATCTCTCAATAAAGCAGCATTTAGCTGGTTGTTTCACAACCAATTCATATATCCCTGAGTTAAAAAAAAGGATTATATGGTACAGATTATAATATTATTTACATTTTGAGACCACTGTGTTAAAATAAACATCTTTTAAAAATATAATAGAATATCCTTTATATTCTAAGGCCTTAGAGGAGCCAACGTGAACAAGGTTGTAATCGGCGTCGACCTCGGCGGAACCAATATGAGGACCGCGCTCCTGAGCCCGGACGGCTTGATTCTGGACAGAAATAAGGTGTCCACGCATGCTGCTGAAGGGTGGAAACAAGTAGTCGCCCGGCTCGTTGAAAGCATCGTCCGATATCAGCAAATTGCGATCGGAAAGGGCCTGACTGTTGCTGCAGTCGGCGTCGGTGCGCCTGGGGTCATACAGATGGACAGCGGGATCGTGGTCAAGTCTCCCAATTTTCCGGACTGGAACAATCTTCCTTTGAAAAAAGAACTGGAAAAAGCGCTCAATATGCCTGTTTTTATTGAAAATGACGCCAATGCCGCTGCGCTCGGAGAACAGTGGCTCGGTGCTGGTCGCGACATAAACAGTATGATCCTGTTGACTCTCGGCACCGGCGTTGGCGGAGGGATCGTTCTGAACAACCAGATTTGGCAAGGCGCCGACGGGATGGCCGGTGAAATCGGACACATGACGCTGATTCCCGACGGAAGATTATGCGGCTGCGGAAATACTGGTTGTCTTGAAATGTATGCCTCGGCACGCGGCATTGTGCAGAGTTACCGGGAAGCTGTCAATTCCTCAGGAATCGCAATGGTCACGGAACTTTCCTCCGAACAAATCTATCAGGCGGCTCGGAACGGAGATACGGTCGCCTTAAAGGTGATGAAGGATATGGGACGTATGCTGGGCATCGGCATCGCGAGCCTGATCAATATTTTTAATCCGCAGATGATCGTGCTCGGAGGAGGTGTCAAGGAAGCCTGGCAGCTTTTTATCAACGCCACTCAGGAAGAAGTCATGAGGCGCGCGTTCAAGGTCCCTGCCGAACGGACGAAGATTGTCCCATCTCTGCTCGGAGACGATGCCGGGATGGTCGGAGCCGCCGCGATTGCAATGCAAAAAATGATCGCATAAATAACTGACGAACGGAGTTCCGGGAAAAATCAAAATATGCATTCTAGTAACCTGAACGAATCGACTGGCAGTAATCGAACATAGTTGTTCATGATAGGGCTTCAATAAATTATGGCTAGTAAGAACATTAGGAATTTTTGCATCATTGCGCATATTGACCACGGTAAATCAACCCTTGCGGACAGGATTCTCGAGTATACCGGCGCGCTTTCAGACCGGGAAATGGCCGCAGCAGGCAGCGACCAGGTGCTTGATGATATGGACCTTGAACGCGAGCGTGGCATCACCATTAAAGCCCATGCGGTCCATCTCCGATATAAAGCCATTGACGGCCAGGATTATATCCTGAATCTGATCGACACCCCCGGGCATGTGGATTTTACTTACGAAGTTTCCCGGAGCATGGCCGCCTGTGAAGGTGCGCTTCTCGTGGTGGATGCGTCGCAGGGAGTAGAAGCGCAAACACTCGCCAATGCCTATCTTGCCATTGATCATAATCTTGAGATGATCCCGGTTATCAATAAAATCGACTTGCCGAGCGCCAATATCGACGAGGCAAAACACCAGATAGAAGATATCGTCGGGCTTGATGCATCTGGCGCCATCCCTGCAAGCGCCAAGATGGGGATCGGTACAAAAGAAATCCTCGAATCGGTAGTAAGGAACATTCCTGCGCCGTCAGGCAACCCGGATGCGCCGCTCAGGGCGCTCCTGTTCGATTCCTGGTACGATATTTACCAGGGAGTCGTCATTCTGGTTCGCGTGGTCGATGGGGCTGTGAAACCCAGGATGAAGATCAGGCTCTATTCGAATGCCGCCGTATACGAAGTTCAGTCCGTCGGGGTCTTCACGCCTAAGATGCAGCCGACAGCAGAACTTTCCCAGGGCGACGTAGGATGCATTATCGCCGGTATCAAACGGGTCTCAGACGCCAAGATCGGTGATACGGTTATGGATGCTGACCGGCCGGCTGATGCGCCGCTTCCGGGTTATAAAGACGTGAAGCCAATGGTCTTTGCCGGCATTTATCCCGTGAACAGTGACGACTACGCCGATCTACGCGACGCCCTAGAAAAATTGCGATTGAACGATTCGTCATTCAGCTACGAGCCGGAAACGTCACTTGCCCTGGGCTTTGGATTCCGGTGCGGTTTCCTCGGCCTTTTGCACATGGACATCGTCAAGGAACGACTTGAGCGTGAATTCAAACTCGATCTCATCCCCACTGCGCCGACAGTCGTTTACCGCGTCACGGAGATCAACGGCGATATCATGATGGTGGATAACCCCGCCAAGCTACCAGCCCTTCAGGACATCCAGCGAATCGAGGAGCCCATGATCGTAGCGTCAATCATCACGCCCGAGCAATATGTGGGTGCTCTTATCGCCTTGTGTCAGGATCGCCGGGGCATTCAGAGAGAGATTACCTATATCACGAAGGACCGCGTGCTAATCAGCTATGACCTTCCGCTAAACGAGATCGTTATGGATTTCTACGACAGGCTGAAATCACTGACCAAGGGCTATGCGTCGCTCGACTACGATCTCTCGGGCTATGTGGAGTCCGACCTCGTAAAGCTCGATATGCTCTTAAACGGTGAACCTGTGGACGCGCTTTCGCTTATTACCCATCGGGATAAAGCTGCGATACGCGGTAGGCAGCTAGCAGAAAAGCTTAAGGATGTGATCCCGAGGCAAATGTACGAGGTGATCATTCAGGCGGCGATCGGCTCAAAGATCATCGCCCGCGAAACGGTAAGGCAGCTCCGCAAGGATGTAACGGCCAAATGCTACGGTGGAGACATTACTCGAAAACGAAAACTGCTGGAAAAACAGAAAGAAGGCAAGAAGCGAATGAAACAGGTGGGCAGTGTGGAACTACCCCAGGAAGCTTTCCTTGCCGTCCTCAAAGTAGGGGAATGATGTTCGCGTGAATTTAAACAGATTGTCATGCTGTCAATTTAAAATTGTGATGCTTCCTCAATGGCGTTTTTAAATTCGCCTTGAGAACGCATGCTGCATACTGCGGAATGCGGCTAGAAAACAACGGTTAGGAGGAATAATGCCAGAGCTTCATCCGGAAATGCATAAGAAAAAGTCTTTTTACAAGGAATGGATCGAGCCTTTTCTCATCGCGGCTGTTGTTGCACTCTTTATCAGACAATTCGTCGTGGAAGCGTTCAAAATCCCTTCGGGATCGATGATCCCGACGCTGCTGATCGGCGACCATTTACTGGTCAATAAATTCATTTACGGGCCGCGGATTCCCTTTACCGACACTAGGATTTTTACCTGGGAACAACCGAAAAGGGGAGATATTATCGTTTTTAAATATCCGGAGAACGAATCAAAGGATTTTATTAAGCGCGTAATCGGACTGCCCGGTGACAAGATAGAAATCAAAAACGGCATACTTTATGTTAATGACCAGCCGGTCGAGGTCAAGGAACTGGGTGTCTACGACGGTGGCGACCAGAGGGCAAGTCCACCCTATTATCAAAAACCAAGACTTCTGCAGGAGCAATTGGGCACTGTCAGCCACCAGATTCTGTACCTTCGCGACCAGTCTGGATATAATTTCGGGCCAATTCTGGTGCCGAAAGATTCCGTATTCGCGATGGGCGACAATAGGGACAACAGTCAGGACAGCAGGGTCTGGGGTTTTGTCAAGGAGAACAAAATCCTCGGAAGGGCATTGATCATTTACTGGTCCTGGGACGGGCACGACCGCTGGGTGCGCTGGGAGCGGATCGGGTCTCTCATTAAATAGATTCGCGGAGGTAAATATGGCGATTCTTCGGAGCGAAAAAGGACTGAGCACAATCAAGGTCTGGATTTGGCTGCTGCTCCTGTCACTCGTTGTTTATGTGGGATTCAAACTGCTGCCTATGTACATTGATTTTGAGCGCATGAAGGATGAAATGTCCATAAAAGCCAGCCTGGCACAGGTTCTCAAAGATGATGAAATACGGTCAGCCCTTGCCGCCAAAGCAAAGGAACTGGAACTCCCCCTGGATGCCGATGATTTTATTCTTCAGCGGGACGATGAACATCACCACATGACGATAAAAGCGGTTTGGGATGTTGAAATCCATTTTCCTTTCGATATTTATGTCCGAAATTTTCATTTTGAACCGATAGCGAGCGAAGACACGTCTCGTGTTCGAATGTAGCATAGGGGTTTAATTGACAAGACGAGTACGACAAGTTAAACTTGAACCTGGAGAAGAGGGTGGTGAAGCAGTGATTCGCAGCATGACCGGTTATGGGCGGAAGGAAGTGGGAGATTCGGAAAACCGCCTTGTTGTTGAGATACGCTCACTGAACAACCGGTATCTTGACATCCAACTCAAAGTACCGCGTTCACTTGCCCCCCTGGAGGCTCGCATCCGGAAGTACGTACAGGACCGGTTTTCCCGCGGCAGGTTTGATATCTTTATCTCGCGGAGTGGTAATCAGGAGAGGCTCGCCAAGCTAGCTGTAAACGAAGCGCTTGCAGAACAGTATATAGCAGTTCTCAGAGACCTTAAAACAAGTTTTGGACTGACCGGAGATGTAGATCTTTCACTTGTGGCCGGGTTCCCCGATATTGTCACCATTGACGAAATACGGGAAGACCCGGAGATGATATGGGAGGTTCTCTTAACCGGACTCAAAGGGGCTCTCGACGAACTGGCAAGCATGCGCTCTGAAGAGGGCGCCGCTCTGGCACGGGATGTGTCCATCAGGCTGGCCACAATCGAAGGGCTAATCGAAAGAATCCATGACAAAGCGCCGGCCACCGTTGAACTCGCCCGTAAGAGAATGTCGGACATGCTGGGCAGGCTTCTGAGTGAACAGCCCGATCCCGTAAGAATCGCCCAGGAAATAGCAATTCTCGCAGAGCGTACGGACGTAACCGAGGAACTGACACGGCTTGGCAGTCACATGAACCAATTTCGGACCATGCTGGCCGAATCACCGCCGGATGGCGTCGGGAGAAAGCTTGACTTCCTGATCCAGGAAATCGGGAGGGAAGTGAATACGATTGCATCAAAAGCCATGGACTCGGAAATTTCTCTTGACGTAGTGTACATTAAAGCTGAACTTGAGAAAATCCGGGAACAGGTCCAGAATATCGAGTAAATCATGCTGAACAACCTCGTCAACATCGGGTATGGAAATATGGTAATGGCTTCAAAAGTCGTGGCGGTACTCTCGCCCGATTCAGCACCAATGCGCCGGCTCAAGGATGAGGCAAAAGAGCAAAAAATGTTAATCGATGCCACACAGGGACGGAAGACACGGGCCATCATCATTACCGACAGCGACCATGTCATCCTTTCCGCAGTCCAGGTGGAAACGCTGATGCAGCGATTCACGGAGCGAGGTGAGGAGTGAAGAGGAAACAGGGGCTGCTTTTCGTGGTATCTGCGCCGTCCGGTGCCGGAAAAACCACCCTGTGCAGGGCGATGACTGATTCGCTGGAGAATCTGACGCATTCTATTTCTTACGCTACACGTAAACCGAGGTCTGGTGAGATCGATGGTAGGGATTACCATTTCATAAGCCCGGCACGGTTCCAGGCGATGATCGATGCCGGAGATTTCGCCGAATGGGCGGAGGTGCATTCCAACCTCTATGGCACATCGAGGCGGGTGCTTGACGACATGATCAGTAAAGGCGTTGATGTGATCCTCGACATTGATACGCAGGGCGCCAAGCAGATCAAATCGAAATTCAACACCGCGGTGTTCATATTCATCATGCCACCTTCGCTCGAGATTCTTGAGGAGCGGCTGCGGAACCGCAAGTCCGACCATGAAGAGGAAATCAATAAGCGTATGCGCAGGGCGCGGGAGGAGATCAAAGATTTTAACATGTATGACTACATCGTCGTCAATCGTGATTTCGCCCGGGCACTCACCGAGATCCGATCGATTGTTATCGCGGAACGATGCAGGACAAATCTTGCAGACACCGCTTGGATAGAAGGTTTGCTTTAACATGCAATTCTCTGTAGCTTGCTACAGGGTCACCTTATAGAAGGAAGAGTACGAGAAACCGCAGGTGTTGTCTTATGACAATCTTCCCCTAGATACCACGCAGCTTGCGGCGGGGAGATTTATTAATTTTGAAAATACAAGGCACAGGAGGGATACAATGTTAAAAGCAGCACAAGATCTGATTTCGCTTCCTATCGAAATGAACGACAAGATCGCCGACACGAAGTTTCGTCTGGTGCACATCGCTTCTCAGCGGGTTCGGCAGTTGTCGTCGGGCGCACCGCCGGTTGTGAGGTCGGAGTCTATAAAAGACTCCACGATCGCTCTCGAAGAAGCAGTTGCGCAAAGCTTCAAAATTGTTGTCGGCGAAGAGGCGAAAAAAGCCAAAGAGGAGTTCCGCAAACAGGAGGAGCGTGCAAAGCTCGAGGAACAGCTTTCCGCGAAAGAAGAAGAGATCCGTAAGGAGCTCAGCGCCTATCTGTCCGAATCACGAGAGGAAGAGGGCGCAGAGGAAGCGGTCGGTGAAGAAGCGGGTGAAGAAGATATCGAAACTGAGAGAGAAGAGACGGAGCAGGAAGAATCCGAAGAAACCGAGGAATAATGATCACGGAGCTGAATGACGTGTTAGCAGGCAAGCGAATTTTATTGGGGGTGAGCGGCAGTATCGCCGCATATAAGGCCGTTGATCTTCTGCGAAAGCTTAGGGAGCGGGGCGCCGAGGTCAGGGTGTCGATGACGAAACATGCGTCGCATTTTGTCTCTCGTCTGACTTTCGAAACCTTGAGCGGCCTGCCGCTGCTAATCGATGAATTTGCAGGCGGAGACAAGACAGCAATCGGGCACATCGAGATTACTGATAGCCTCGACGCGGCGCTTATTGCGCCTGCTACCGCGAATATCATCGGCAAGATTGCCTCCGGCATTGCCGATGATGCGCTGACATCGGCGCTCACGGCATTGGAATGTCCACTCCTCATCGCTCCGGCCATGAATAACCGGATGTACAGCAACCCGATCGTACAAAGAAATATTGCGTCTCTGAAGGAAATCGGAGTGCGGTTCATCGAACCTGAAAAAGGCAATCTTGCCTGCGGTACAACCGGCCAAGGCCGGCTGGCCGAAACGGATCGTATTATTGGGGAACTCTCGTCCCTGTTTCTGCCGCAGGATCTGGCGGGACAGACCGTCTTGGTGACCGCCGGTCCTACGCGCGAAGCGATTGACGCTGTCCGATTTATCAGCAATCCCTCAACAGGAAAAATGGGTTACGCCGTCGCCGCTGCTGCGAGAGAACGGGGAGCTGATGTCATTCTCGTGTCAGGGCCATGCCAGATTGATCCACCTATCGGCGTGAAATTTATTCCCGTTGTAAGCGCTGGAGAAATGCATGCAGCTGTTCTCAAGCAGTTCCCGCAATGCGACATTGTCATCATGGCCGCTGCGGTCTCCGATTTCAAACCTTCACAGGTATCAGACCGAAAAATAAAAAAAGACGAAGCGCCCGATCTTTTGAAACTTGAGCGTACGCCCGATATTTTAAAAGAACTCGGCAATTCGGCTATCAAGCCTATCCTTGTCGGGTTTGCCGCGGAAACGGACGATCTAGAGCGGAACGCCTTACGGAAAATGAAGGACAAGAACCTCGATATGGTAGTGGCAAACGACTTGCTTCGCAGCGAATCGGGTTTTGCTGTCGATACTAATGCTGTAACGATCTTTGACCGGTCCGGGAGAAGACAGGAACTTCCGACCATGATGAAGTCCGATGCTGCAAGAATTATCATTAACTCAATCGTGGAACTCGCGAAAGAAAATAAATCACTACACCGTTCTGCCTGATTCTCTTACGTTCCCCAACGGGTCATTGTTTCTTGACAAAGCAATTTGGCCAACCTATAATGTTTTCAAGTTTTTCGATGCGCAGACGGGCATAATTATCATGACAAATCTAGAACTTCTTCAGAAAACAGTGCTTTTCAAGGGCAGTAACAGCGAGGAACTAGAAATGGCCCTCGAATTGTTTCAGGAACGAAAAATCAAACCCAATGCGACCATCTTCACTGAGAACATGCCCGCAGAGGCTCTCTATATCGTAAAGAGTGGATCGGTGAGAATCACAATGATGGCTCGCGAGGGAGAAGAAATAAGTCTCCTCCTTCTTGGTCCCGGAGAATTTTTCGGCGAACTTGCGCTTGTCCAAGACGGTGTGCGGCTAGTGAGTGCACGCACCGAGTCATCCGTGGAAATTCTACTGATTACCAGGAAAGATTTTCATGCCCTTCTCGAACTGGCCCCCCGTACTGCTTCCCGTGTTCTCATGATAATCGCGAAGCTTCTCGCCATGCGTGTCAAGGCTTACAGTGACCGTCTCAAGGACCTTCTCCTGTTATGATTTTTGCCGGAATCGATATCGGCACCAATTCACTCCGCCTCCTCATCGCACAAATCAACCGCGGCATTTTTCGCGAAATATACTCCGACCGGAAAACCACCCGTCTGGGACAGGGTCTTGACAGCACCGGAGCACTCGATCGAGAAGCCCAGAAACGGTCCCTCCATGCGCTTGCGGATTTTGAAGAAAAGCTTCGCCAGCACGACATTGAGCATATAGCAGCGATCGGTACAAGCGCTCTCCGGAATGCGTCAAATGCTGGTGACTTTATTCAGGAAGTAAAAAATAGAACCGGACTTACTGTCGTTATCATCTCAGGTGAAGAAGAAGGTCGTCTTACCTTGTTGGGAGTTGCCCGGTTAATTGAGGGGAGCGGAATGACTGGAGGGGAAAAAATCGAGAAGGCAATCATTCTTGATATCGGCGGAGGCAGCACCGAGATCATTATCGCCGATCGCGGACGGGATACTACAATTGTCAGCCTGCCTCTGGGAGCGGTTTACCTGAGTGAGCGGTTTATACGGCATGATCCACCGGACGGTAATGAACTCGATTTGATGAGGGCCACGATCAGACGTGAACTTGAGAAAATAAAAGGCGAAACTCTCCCAACAGAGGGAAGCATCTTTGCGGGCACTGCCGGCACGATTACTACTCTTGCTACCATGGTGCAGGGACTTGAGACGTATGATCCTGAGAGGATCAACGGCACTGTTCTGGACCGGGAATCAATTGATACCATCATTGATACCCTTGTCCACATAACGCTGGCTGAGCGCAGCTCAATCCGCGGACTTGAAGCGGGACGGGAAGATATAATTCTTGCGGGTGCTGTCGTAACGCAGGAAATCATGAATCATTTCGGCTATTCGTCCCTGATCGTCAGCGATTGGGGCCTGAGAGAGGGCATTGTGCTGGACCTCTACGATAAAGTTAGGAAACAACGGCATTGTTAAATGGCGTCATCCAAAGTCGGAGCTTCTGGTTTCGATGTAGTCCAGCTGAATGCTCCGTAAGCTAAAGAAAAGGAAGAGGACTTGAATGCGGGAAGTGCGTATTCTTATTATGGATGATGAGGCCCAGGAGCGGATTCGCATCGAGCGGTATCTTGCGGAAAAAGGTTACGAAGTACTGGCGTTCGGTTCCGTAGCAGAGGCTGTTGAAGCCATACGGCGAGATCGGTATGATGTATTTCTCACAGATTGCAACATTCCCGGGATCGATGCTCTTCGGACATCTGATGAAGTGCGCAAGATAGACCCCGACATGGCCGTAATTATCATGACCTCCTTCGGAACAATCGAAACCGCGGTCAAGGCAATAAAAGCCGGTGCGTACGACTATCTTCCCAAGCCGGTAGATCTGGAACAGCTCGTGGTCCTCATCGAACGCATTTCCGAACGTCGGAGCTTGATCAGCGAGAACAGGGAACTCAAGGAACGGCTGCGTGAGCGCTATAAGTTTGAAGAAATTGTGAGTACAAGCCACGCCATGGAAGAGGCGCTGAATCTTGCAGGCAGGGTCGCTTCAAGCAATGCGACAGTGCTGCTCCGCGGCGAGAGCGGCACCGGCAAGGAGCTGGTTGCCAAGGCAATACATTACCACAGTCCCCGCGCCGCTTTTCCGCTCATCAAAGTCAACTGCGCTGCTCTTCCAGAAACATTGCTCGAAAGCGAGCTGTTCGGCCATGAAAAAGGGTCTTTCACCGGCGCAACGGCAAGGAGAATCGGTAGGTTCGAGGCGGCGGACAAGGGATCGTTGTTTCTCGACGAGATCGGGGAACTGACGCCGGGCATGCAGGTCAAGCTATTACGCGTGCTCCAAGAGAGGGAATTCGAGCGCGTGGGCGGCAATCAGACCATAAAAACCGACGTACGCGTGATCGCCGCAACAAATCGAAACATCGAAACTGCCATCAAGGAAGGAACCTTCAGGGAAGACCTGTATTACCGCCTGAATGTCGTTTCCGTCGTGATCCCGCCACTACGCGAGCGTAAAGAGGACATCCCAGCGCTCCTGGATTTTTTTATCATAAAGTACGCCAAGGAGAACACGAAGCAGATCAGCGGAATTTCTGCCGAAGCAAGGGATCTTCTCATGCGCTATAATTATCCCGGAAATGTACGCGAGCTCGAAAATATTGTTGAACGGGCAGTCGTAATCGCCAAACGGGGACTCATTATGGCAAGCGACATGCCGATCCACATTCAGACGGCTGCGATGGAAGGGAAGTTAATCGCGTCCTCCCTGGAAGGGTCCCTCAATGAAAAGCTCAATACAGTGGAGCGCGGCTTAATCGTTGATGCGTTAAAGGAATCCGGCGGAGTCCAGACGCGTGCGGCAGCTCGGCTTGGCATAAGCGAACGGGTTCTTCGGTATAAATTGAAGAAATTCAAAATTAATAACGAGGCATGACCTTGAAAAGTTCAAATAATCGACCCGTCTATGCAGGACTGATACTTTGCATCAAAGGCTTTTTGAACGTTATGATAGTGTCGGAGAAATCACCTTTGTTGATTCTGTTCATTTCATCCTGTGGATCCCTGGGCCATCTCAAAAATCGGATCATGGTAACCCGTTCATTTTAGTCCTATTCCCTTCACATGTTTCCCGTGGTTGAAAGCTACCGTTGATGCATTTTTATACGTGAATGTCAAATCTCTCCACCAATCTTTTGGACGAGGGCGCTTAGTGGCATCAAAAACAGGTGGTAACTACGGACCGAATTAAAAATATTTTCAATTTTCCTCCCACTTTTCCGTGCCTTTGGCCAGGGGAGTTCATTTCGAAGCATTATATCAATACCTTGCCTGTTTTTTTTTAATATGTAATTCTTTTTTACATGCAATTTGCCGATTTATGCAATAATTTTGATATAATTGAAGCACAGTAAATACAGTCAATAACGGAAGGGGGTACTATGCTTTCTGAGAGAACTCTTCTCACCATTCAAAGCAACTCGCAGATTATGAGTAAACCCGTCAGGCTGGTTCTATTCACGTCCGATATCGGGTGCGAAGCCTGCCCGGACATGCTGGAAATTGTTCGCACCATAAAAGGCAAATTCGACAAAATTGCCTTGGAAGCCTATGACGTAGTCATGGATCGGGACAAAGCAGATCTGTACGGTGTCAAGCTTGTTCCGGCACTCGTTGTCCAGGGAGGCGATGGTAAGCTGGTCAAGTTTTATGGAATGATCGAGGATGTCGTCCTAGACATTCTACTATCAACCATCAGTGCGGTTTCTCATGGTAGGATATGGTTCCCCTCTGATGTTGAGCGCGCGCTCACCCATCTAACCAACGACGTTTCGGTCCGCGTATTCGTGGACAGCGACTGCACTCAGTGCAGGCCCGTTGCCGAGACCGCAATCGGCTTGGGGCTTGAAAGCAAAATGATATCAGCCAGCATATTCGTGGCAAGCGATTTCCCCGAGTTGGTGAAGCGGTATCATATCACTGAGCTTCCGAAGACCATATTCGGAGAGAACCTGCACCTCGATGGACATGTAACCGAGAGCACATTTCTCGAGATGATCTTCCAGGCGGAGGGCTTGAAGACTGGACCTGATAAAAAGTGTTTAGTTTGCGGTGTTTCATCGCCTGACACGATTTGCGTAAATTGTAAAGCGAAAATTCAGGCAGAGGCTGTGAATCACAAGCTTAAGGGGGAAAAGCTGAAACAGCACGAGAGGCTGTAGTACGGTTCCAATAAGCAGGAATGTCAGCCGCACACGCTGCGGTCCCAGCGTCGGCCGGGGAGGCTATCCTTGAAAACGGCAATGTTCCAGGAGCCGAGGGAAGGAGAGAAGGTTCAGTGCAGTTTGTGCAGTCACCGCTGCCTTATAGCGGAGGGAAAGCGTGGAATCTGCGGCGTACGCGAAAACAAGAAGGGGATTCTCTATAGCCTTGTATATGACAAAGTGATCGCCCGCAACATCGACCCGATAGAAAAGAAACCGCTATTTCACTTTCTGCCCGGCAGCGCCTCTTATTCTATCGCGACTCCCGGATGCAACTTCCGCTGCAAGCACTGCCAAAATGCCGATATTTCACAGCTTCCTCGCGACCGGGGAGGTATAATCCTGGGGGAAGAGGTCACGCCAGCCACTATCATCGAAGCGGCCCGCCATAATCGCTGCGCAAGCATTTCCTATACCTACACAGAACCGACCATTTTCTTCGAACTTGCATACGATACTGCACGCCTTGCAGTTGAGGCTGGGCTCAAGAACGTTTTCGTGACGAACGGTTACATCACCCCTGAAGCGCTTCAGGTAATCAAGCCCTATCTTCACGCGGCAAATATCGATTTGAAGGGATTCCGCGATGAATTTTATCGCCAGATCTGTGGCGCGAAACTCCAACCCGTCCTCGATGCGATCAGATACTATAAAGAATCCGGCATCTGGATCGAGATAACCACTCTTGTTATCCCCGGCCACAACGATTCCATCGACGATCTAAGCGGCATCGCGCGATTTATAAAGTCAGTGGGTGAAGAAATCCCGTGGCACGTTTCTCGTTTTCATCCCACTTATAAACTGACGGACCAACCGGTTACGCCGCATGCTACACTTCAGCGGGCCCGACGAATCGGTCTCGATGCTGGTCTCAGGTATGTATACGAGGGGAATATCCCGGGGGAAGGTGAAGATACAATTTGTTGGAACTGCAAGCAGACCCTAATAGAACGGATCGGATTCAACGTGGAAACAAATCACATCACATCGGGAAAGTGTAATTTTTGCGGAGCGGCGGTTGACGGAGTGTGGAATTGATTGAGCACGGAACTAAAGGTTCAAAGCCCAGCAGTCGATTCGAAACATTCGAACATGAGGCCGATATCGGTATACGGGGTTTTGGCAATACCATGGAGGAAGCCTTTGGAAATGCGGCATTGGCTTTGTATTCTGTAATGGTGAACATAAATAAAGTTAAACAACAGGAAAAAAAATCGCTCGCTGCTGCAGCGCCCGATACCGAACTTCTTCTTGTGGAATGGCTAAATTCATTGCTCTCCTTATCGGACGTTGAGCGGATAGTCTTCTCAAAATTCGAAGTTGCTATAGAAGGTTCGGTTCTAAGAGGGACGGCATGGGGAGAATCTTTGGACCGCGTCCGACATGAGCCGAAAGTGGAAGTTAAGGGCGCAACATACCATATGCTGAGTGTGAAAAGGGAAGCGGGCAGGTTCGTAGCCCAGTGCGTTGTCGACGTGTGAGGAAGAGAGGGAACCGTCGATTGGAGTCAGTATACAGTAGCTCGGGCGGAGATATAAATTAGCGGGACGAAGAAAACGAGGAATATCCAGTATTATTTGCTTCCTAGTTTCTTCCAGTAACCGATGTCTACCGATCATAATCATGGATCCCAAATCATTCCATAAGATCAGCGATTATCTCTGGGAAATTCCGCGTCAGGGAGAGATGCGCGTACCCGGCAGGATCTTTGCGAGCGAAAAGCTCATACAGGATATGGACGAAAAAGTGCGCGAGCAGGTCACAAACGTATCCCTGCTGCCCGGCATCCAGACCGCGTCGATGGCCATGCCCGACGCGCACTGGGGTTATGGTTTCCCGATCGGCGGAGTTGCCGCATTCGACCCTGATGAGGGCGGCATCATTTCAATGGGTGGTGTTGGATTCGATATATCTTGCGGTGTGCGAACCATAAAAACAGGCATGACCCGCGATGAAATTATGCCCAGACTCAAAACTCTTGTAGACCAGCTTTTCAACCGTGTGCCTGCGGGAGTCGGTTCAGAAGGACTTATTAAACTATCATCAGGTCAGATCGATGACATGCTTCTGGGTGGGGCTGTCTGGGCCATAAAGCAGGGATATGGCGAAAAACGCGATCTTGAATATATCGAAGAACGTGGAAAAGTGGAAGGGGCCGAACCTGAGCACGTTTCTGAAACGGCAAAAAAACGCCAATACCGTGAAATGGGGACACTTGGTTCTGGAAACCATTATCTGGAAATGCAGGTTGTATCTGACATCTACGATGAGCAGGCTGCTTTGGCGATGGGACTCAGAAGGGATGACGTCGTTATCACGATCCACTGCGGCTCCCGGGGCTTGGGACACCAAGTCGGGACCGATTATCTTAAAAGCCTCGCCAATGCAGTAACGCGATTCAAGCTTCCAATAAGAGACCGGGAGCTTGCCTCGGCGCCGATCAATTCTCCGGAGGGACAAAATTATTTTGGAGCCATGAGTGCGGGCATCAACTGCGCTCTTGCGAACCGACAGATTATCACCCATCTTGTGCGAGAGATATTCACCGAGGTATTTCCCGAAGGCCGCATCAGCATGCTCTATGACATCAGCCACAATACCTGTAAAGTGGAAACGCACATGGTGGAGGGTAAAAAGAAAAGACTTTATATTCACCGCAAAGGCGCGACCCGAGCGTTTGGTCCGGGGCAGATCGACCTGCCGCAGGAATATCAGCATATTGGGCAGCCTGTTCTGATCGGCGGAACTATGGGGACGTCTTCCTATATTCTGGCGGGGACGGAAGAGGGTATGAAACAGGCTTTCGGTTCAGCTTGCCACGGTGCGGGCAGAGCAATGTCGCGCACGCAGGCAAAGCATAAATGGCATGGAAGGGACGTGATCAGGTCGCTTGAAGCGGAGGGTGTAATGGTTCGCGGTCATTCCTATCAAGGCATTGCTGAAGAAGCGCCTGGATCTTATAAAGACGTAGCCGAAGTCGTCGAGGCAGCGCACCAGGCAGGGCTTGCGCGCAAGGTCGTAAGGGTCAAGCCGATTGCATGCGTGAAGGGGTGATGCTGCTCCCCTTATATTATCCTTTCATGGGATTGACGAGAACAACATACGTCGGATTTTCATACACACGAGAAAACGCTTTAGTGTCCAACTCTTGCCAATTCTTGATTTTACCGGTTGGATCAACGTGAACCACATCGTCAAGTACAATATACTCCGAACCAGCGAGACGCGCTGTGAATTCCTTTTCATCGAGAATTGAACTCGCGATGCATTTTGGTATGTAGCATCGCCGATGCGAATTTCCAGCCGATACCAATGACAGTCCTGTTTTACACCGTCGCAATGGCCTGCGGTCGCTTAATGAGGACTCGAAAACAGGCCGAGGATAATGCAAAAAACAGCGAATCACTTCATAGCTTCTCCACGATGTACATTTTCTCTACGCGGGAATTAATAGCACGATGACAGTTGTTGATAAATTGTCTTCGCCGAATCCCGGATAATTCCTCTTTGAGTCAATATGCATCGCATTTCAAAACTGAATGCAAGCAAAATTTTTTAACCCATCCACTAATAGCAGAATATTTCTAAAAGGAACAGTATGTTTCCTCTTCTGACAGCAGGTGGCCGCTTCATTTTTCCCGATAAAGCCGTTTTTTGTCGATGTGCCTCAATTTTGGAAAGCGTCTGGGATAGAATAACTCTATACATGCTGAATGACCACCAAGCGTAATTGTGCTATATTTTTAAAGGTATATTATGAATTCTGTCAATAGTATTAATTCTTATAACCCACTGATCCAAGGGGAAAAATAACGGAAATATAAATAATACCAAAGGAGGATATTAATGGATAAATGGCAATGCATGATCTGCAACTGGATTTATGATCCGACTGTGGGTGACCCTGATGGAGGCGTGGCACCCGGAACACCTTTTGAGCAAATTCCCGATACCTGGGTCTGTCCGGTATGCGGGGCAACCAAGGATTCCTTCGCGAAAGTATGATTTCTCAAGCTTCGCAGCGTATAGTTAATAGCACAGGGAAGCATATTCGCCAAGCTGGGTCTGTCAAGGAGAACAAGGATGAGGAAACCGGTCGTCAATGAAGAACTCTGCATCGGCTGCGGGCACTGCAGCGAAATCTGTCCCCGGCTATTCGAGCTTATTGACGACAAATCTAACGTTACCGGACCCGATCAATGCGGGACCTGTAATTGTCAGGAAGCAATCGATACCTGCCCTGTCCAGGCTATCAGCTGGAGTTTGTAGCGATTGCGATGGATGAGTGGCAATTTGCAGTCAGGATGAGTAAGCAACAACATGAACATGCGCCGTCTGATACGAACAGTCTTTTTCCCGATTATGTCCCTTATAATTGAGAATGAATCTCCACGCAGCAAGCTGCGTGGTATCTAGGATTAGACAATCATACGAGAAACCAGTGGTTTCTCACCCTTCCCTCTATAGGGCGACCCGTGGTAAGCCAGAGGGTATTGCAAGTTAATATGAGGTGATGATGCGATCTTTCAGGGATATCAAGCACGATTATCGGTTTACAGAAGAGGATGAGAAAAGGCTTGTGGAACTACGGCCGCTCATGGAAGAACATGCCGATGAAGTCATGGGCACACTTAGCCTTTGGATTATGGGGACGAAAGGTGCTTCCCAGTTTTTCACCGAGGAATCGAGAAAGAAACATGTGTTCGGAGCCCAGCGTGAATGGTTTCTTGAACTGTTTTCGGGCAAATATGACAGCCGGTATTACGAAAAACTGATCCTGATTGGATCGACGCATGTAAAGCATAATGTGGACACCCACTATATGAACCGCGCGGTAAACCTGGTAAAGAACGCTTGTATCGGCATTCTCCAGAAACTGGAGGAAGATAAAGTGGACGTTACCAACAAGATCATATCCGTAGGCAAGATCCTCGATATTAGCCTCGATGTGATTACAAGCTCCTATCTTGAGGCTGAAATCAGCGCCTATTCGCCGGTCTACCGGGTCAAGAGCGCGCTCATTACTTTTTCCGAAAGATTCTCCCATACCACCAATCTCGTTCTGGTGCTTGCGCTTATGGGCCTCACCATCGGTGTTATCTGGCTTTTTGTACAGGATGTGATGCATCTGTTAAACGGTGACGTGGTCGGAGGTATCGTATCGGCGTTGGGGTCTATGTTGCTGCTCTGGCTCATGATAGAGCTCATGAATACTGAAATTTCCCACCTTAAAGGAGGAAAGTTCCACACCAGCGTTTTCGTGGGCGTGGCGCTTGTGACCATGATCAGGGAAACAATGATCGCCACGCTCAAGCACGAGAAACCCGAATCCATCTATTATCTCATTGCTGCTGTCCTCGTGATCGGCTTTGTCTACTGGATCGTGACAAAGGCTGAGGACCGCGATTTCTGAGAGGGATGACTTAGCTTTATGATTTGCGTCATACCGGACTGATTCAAATAATGTTACGATTATCACTGCAGGGGAGGACATATGGATACGAAAGATGACTTCAATTGCTCGTTGTCCGAAAATGATATCAGGGCTGCCCTGCTGGAAATGAAATCCTATGTGGATGTAACCGAAGAAGATCTGAAAAAAATCTATGAAATCGCTCTCCGTCATGCGAAAGAGCGGATAAGCATGCGGCTTAGCGTGCGGGATGTGATGACGACAACGGTCGTTGCCGTCAAACGGAATGCCGACTTGCACGAAGCGGCACGTCTTCTTTCGGAAAACAGGATCAGCGGCATGCCTGTGGTCGATGATGCGTATAGAGTGATTGGAGTCATTAGCGAGGCGGACATTCTCGTTTTGGCCGGCATGCAAAAAGAGCATTCCTTCAGGGACATCTTGCGGAACATCCTGGGGGAGCCTGTGCCTTCGCGAAAAAGCGGCGACAAAGTTCAGGATGTAATGAGCTTTCCTCCTGTGACGAGCAAGGCCAACGACGATGTGAGGGACGTTGCAGCAATTTTTGATGAAAAACGAATCAAACGGCTTCCCGTTGTCGACGATGACGGAAAACTACTCGGCATCATCTCTCGTGCTGATATCGTCAGGGCTATTGGGAAGAAATAATCTGAGTTTGAAAGGTTAAGAAACTGAGCAATAAGCGTGGTTAAGGCTAGAATGCAGTAATTAGCATCACGATATGAAACCTTAATTAAGACTTTAATTCATGTCTATAATTCATTGATAAAATAAATATTATAATTTAAAGTTATGGTTTAATATTGTTGGCTTGCTCGTAAGAAGGCGGCAAAATTCTAGTGATCCTGATTCGCTCTCCGAAGCGGTCGTTGAGGTACCGTATGAATTTTGAAGCGTATTTCTCTAAGATGAAAGGTGGCGCTAAAATTCCGCCAGCGGGTTCGATCCATGAGATTCTATGGTCATGGATCGGTGCTGCCATTGGCATCGGCATTTGCGCCTATTTTTCATCGCGATATTTCGAGCCCCGGGACCTGTCCCTGCTCATCGGTTCATTCGGTGCTTCGGCGGTCCTAGTCTATGCTGCGATCAAAAGCCCGCTTGCCCAACCAAGGAACCTCGTGGGAGGCCATGTGCTATCCGGCATCGCAGGCGTTGCCTGTTGTCATGTGTTTGGGGATACGGTCTGGCTCGCTGCCGCTATGTCGGTGTCGCTTGCCATTGTGGTCATGCTGGTAACAAGAACCTTACATCCACCCGGAGGAGCGACTGCGCTGATCGCCGTTATCGGCGGGGCTAAAGTACGCAGCCTTGGGTACCTTTATGCCTTCATCCCCGCAGGAGCGGGAGCAATGATCCTGTTGATAGTTGCACTTATTGTGAACAACTTTTCGAAAAACAGAAGATACCCGGAATACTGGTTCTAATGCGGTTCCAATCTCAAATCGTGATATGCATAAAGAAAAGACCTCATAAAAAATAAATAAATGAGGCTTTTCTTTTCATAACTGGGGAAAAGCTGATCGAGGATGAGGCTACTCAGCAGAAACCCGCTACCCCAGTTTAATGTCCTAATTATAAAAAAAAAAGACTACATTAATGCGGCAATTGTGTGTTTCTGGAGCCGTTTTTCGACTTCCTTCCTGATATCAACCCATACCGGATGGACGGAACAAGTAGCGCTCAACCTGCACTTCCTGCTGTCGATAACGCAGAGGTTGATGGTGGCTGCCCCCTGAATCGACATCATAATATCAAGGAGGCTGATCTCGGAAGGTTTCTTTGCAAGTCTAAAGCCGCCCTTTACTCCTCGAGTAGAAATAAGGATGTTGTTTTTCGTCAGGCGCTGGAGAATTTTGGCGAGAAAACTCTTCGGAATATGCATCGCGTGCGCCACTTCTGTGACATTCGCGACGCGGTCTCCTTCCCGAGCAAGGTAAAGAACCGTGCGAACGGCATAATCGGTTTCTCGGGTAATCAGCATAATTATTTCATGGCCTCATAAATCTTTCCTACAATTTTTGCCGAAGGCTTCAGCGTCTTATCACCTTCCTTTTTCCACTGGGCAGGGCACACTTCCGCAGGCATCGCTGCCATATGGATATTGGCCCTGATTTTGCGAAGTAGCTCTTCAACGTTTCTCCCTAAATTGTAGAAATTGACCTCTGCGTTTAGGAGTTTACCTTCAGGACTAATGATGAACGCGCCTCGAAGGGCAAGACCGGTACTTTCGTCATAGACCCCGAATTGACGTGAAAGCTTTCCGGTCGGATCTGAACCCATGGGATAAGTGGCTTTATCGAGCATTTTTTCATTCTGGTGCCAGGCAAGATGTACGAATTTTGTGTCTGTGCTCACCGTAATGATCTCGGCGCCTATTTTCTTAAATTCATCATACTGCTCTGCCAGAGCAGCAAACTCCGTTGCTCATACAAAAGTAAAGTCAGCGGGGTAGAAGAAAAGAACCGTCCACTTTTTGGCTGCTTTCTGAGCCGCAAGGCCGATTTCGCTGAAATCGCCTTTTGTCGGATCGAAAATTTCAAGTTTGAAATCAGGAACCTGCTGGCCAACCTGCATTGTGCAGCAATCGTTCGACATAATACACCTCCGAGCCTGATTTAGGATTATTTAGACCTCTTATAACAGCCTGGATGCTGACTTTCAAGTGTTGTTTCATTTTGCGAGTGCTTCGAGCTTGCCATGTATGCTTGCGTTGATACTTTGTAAATAAGAATAACATAGTCCATAATCATTATAGCACAGCCGGCAGTGCTGATGAGCGACGGTAATGACATCGGAGACGACTTAAGGTACTATAAAACAAATGGACGCCGTGAAATCTCAAATACAGGGAAGGTTCTTTCCGCGAACGGTTAAAGGTTTTTTTCGGTCACGGCCGAACCGTTTCATTGTCAAGTGTTCAATAGGCAAGAAATCCGTACGAGCCTATCTGCCGAATCCTGGGAGGCTCTGGGAATTGTTTTTCCCGGAAAGCGTCCTGTATCTCGTTGAGCACAATGCCGGTTACCAGGGAAGTACGGACTACACCGTAGTAGCCATCGAACGCGACGGGATCCCGATCATGCTGCACACCCATATGAATAACCTTGTTGCCGCGCAATTAATAGAGGAAAACCGGATCCCTGGCCTGGAGGGGGCAGTAATCATGAAGTCCGAGTTTACGATAGGAAACAGCAGATTCGACTTTCTGCTTCAAAAAGAGCATAACCTGATCGTCCTGGAAGTTAAATCCTGCACACTCGTGGGGAACTCTATTGCCATGTTTCCAGACGCCATAACAAGGCGGGGGACGAAGCATTTGCTGGAACTTGCGAATCTTTCGAAAGAGGGGATGAAAACCGCTGTGATTTTCCTCGTTCACTGGCCGAAGGCACACTGGTTCATGCCGGAGTACCACACAGACCTTGAATTTTCACGAACGCTCTTGTCTGTGAAGAACAGCGTCATGATACGGGCTGTGTCTGTTGAATGGGAAGAAGGGCTCTTGCGCGGAAATACACGGGAGCTATCCATCCCATGGCGCCTTATTGCCCAGGAGGCGCATGACAGCGGAAGTTACCTCATTATTCTCCGATTGAAGAACGACCGCCGATGGCTGGTCGGAGGGCTCGGGGAAGTCAGATTCAAGAAGGGGTATTACCTTTATGTCGGTTCGGCTAGGACAAATCTTTCGCAACGCATTGAGAGGCATAGGAGACTCATCAAGCGGCATCACTGGCATATCGATTACCTGAGATCAGCCGCTGAATTTCATGCGGCGCTGCCGGTCCGTGCAAGCGAAAATCTTGAGTGCGACATCGCACGGGCTCTGATCAGGATTGCTGATTGGAATGTGAAAGGGTTCGGCTCGTCTGATTGCGCCTGCGAAAGTCATCTTTTCGGGATGGCTGAGGATCCTCTGCATACACGGCATTTCATAGATCTTCTGCGATACTTCAGGATCGATAGGTTGGAAAAATATCTGTAATCAACGCGGACCGGGAAAAACAGCACTAAACTTAAACCGCTCGTGTGGGAAGGAATGCATTCAAGCCTGAATAAGAATTGAATGATTATCCCTGCACCTTTTGCGGTGTCGCTGCAGAATGGTCATGTTATTGTGAGACGAATTTCATCCTTTTTTACTTTCAAGCAATGCTCTCCCTCTTTGCTGCGAAGCAAACCGTCATCTCCGTTACGCTTTCTTCTCGTAGCTTTTTCTGACCCGAAGGAATGTGGGTAAATCCATCCAGAAGCGCTTCCAGCTGTCAGGAGATTTCCAGATCATCGATGTATACTTGAGCAGGATCTGCGGTCGCGTAAAATAGCGGCGGTAGAATTCCCGATATCGATCTTCGAGCCGGTCCCTCGTAAAACCTTTCGGTACAAACATGAAGTTCAATGCGTTCATTTGTCCCCAATTTTCATCGAACGTCCCGTGATCCCGAATATCAGCGTATATCGGCGCGCCAGGAAAAGGCGTCAGTTTGGCTAGGTTGAATTCATCAAGGGGGAGACTGAATACATATTTCATGCTTTTGTCGATACTCTCCTCCGTTTCTCCAGGAAGCCCCATCATGAAGAGCCCCTTGGCACGGATACCAGCTTTCTTGATGAGATGGACCATATTGCGGATGTTTTCGAGAGGGTTATCCATTTTTGCACTCGGTAAATAGGAACGGTGTCTCTTCAGCAGGTCGGGATCTCCGGTCTCGATGCCGAGGCTGATCATCCAGCAACCCGCCTTTTTCATCATTTTCAGCATCTCAAAATCGAGCTGCTCCGTTCGGGCCGCGCAATTGAAAGTCATCCTGAGGCCCGACTGGATCTTGAGCTCGCAGAACTTCATGACCCGGTCCCGCCTAAGCGTGAAGGTATCATCATAAATGTTGACATGCTTAATATTGAAACGTTGATGGAGATAGGTAAGCATTTCCATCATGTATGCCGGTGAATTGTAGCGATAGGTTCTTCGGAACACAGAGCGGTCGCAGTAGGAACAGGTGTAGGGACAGCCGCGGCTTGTGATCACCGTAGTATTCGGAGCCTTGGGATAGCTGAAGATCGGAAGCTTATAACTTTGGGGAAAGCCTTTCAGTTTTTCATAAGAAGGGAAAGGAAGGGCGTCCAGATCGAGCAATTTTTTCCGGAATCCCGTGAAAAAGACGTCCTTCTTCCTGCGAAAAACAAGCCCTTCGATGTTTTCCAGATTTTCTCCATCAGCTTCCGCGAGTTCGAGTAGCGCCTGCTCGCCTTCACCAACCACTCCATAATCAATCACCGGAAAATCCCGCAAAAGCCTTTCGCGCAGTCCAGACATATGGACTCCGCCGAAGACGATCTTGACCTCAGGCTGAATTTCCCTGATGCGATTCGAAAGGCGGATTCCGTCCAGAAAGCTCGACGTCGTAGTAGAGAACCCAACAAAATGAGGCTTTTCTTCTTTAATATACTTGAAGATGAGGTCGTCCTGCCCGGGGAAGGCGTAGCAGTCATGGATGTCTGCCTGGTGACCGTGTTTTCCCATCCAGGCGGCCAGCGAGAGCAGGCCCATAGGCGGCATGATATTCACAATGTGCGACAAATCCTGTTCGCCTGACGTCCAGTTTTCGCCTAGGGGGTGAACGAGCAAAATCTTTTTTTTCTCAGTCATGCCGTAATCCTTTTGGACGCGAATTCGACTTCAAGGGGAATGCGTTAAGGAAGCATATTACCTTTTACCGCGGATTTTGTCTTCAAGAGATTTAAAGATCATGTTCAGCACAGTCCTTTGCTGGGCTTCGTATTTATTGAGAACGGCGAGGCAACTCCCCATGGGAAAACACCCATGTAGATAATCCGCATCATGGCCAGATAGGATGACGATCCGGTTTTTGTTCACCCCTTTGGACAGGGCGTAAGAAAGGACTTTGGATCCGTCCAGGCCGGGCATTTCCAGATCGACCAGCAAAAGATCGAGGTCCTGTGAAATGGAGGCGAGGCATTTTAGGGGATCATTGCAGGTGAGAATTTGGAGCTCGGGATAGTTTTCTTCAACATAATTCTCAAGCAGCGTGAGAAACGCCGTATCGTCATCGATTAAAAGAATTTTACCCATTACATACCTCTTCGCCATGGACAGCGGGATTATAGCAAAGATTAGATGAAAAAAAAACCATTTCGTATATACCGTATATACCTGGTAGGCAGGTAGTTAACCCGGGAGCCGATACTGTACAACTTTAGCTCGCATCAAAGCCACTGACGGATCATGAACAGGCAAATCGTTAGATTTTAATGCGAACTCTGGAACACCAGAACTATGAAATGCGAGAGAAGCATCAATCTCCATCGACGAATTAGTTTCATTAATTTTCATGGATAGCTCCTTTAAAATTATTAAATGTTTCACAAAAAAATCCCCTTACTTAAATGATAAGTAAGGGGATTTGTATGTTCATTAAACGACGTTCGGGTATAAATCTCAACACCCTGAGCTTACAACTTGCTGAAATAACAGGGGTTTTGTTTATCAGCGGCAGATGTCGTTCATCTGAAATGACAGTGTAATAGGCTTTAATCCACCGGCGTGACAACAGCCATGACGACGAGCTTGTCTCCCCTGTCTGCAGCAAACCCGTGGGGGATATTCGGATCGCAGAGGATGCACGTCTTTTCTTCTGCCTCAATTTTTTCATCACCAACTGTAAATGTTCCTTTACCCTGCACACAGTACATCATGAGCCTCAGCGGCGCCTTATGAGGCTCCAATTTTTGGCCGGCTTCAAGACACATGAGGGCGATCCGCATTTCGGGCTTGTCTGAAAGCATTTCCCGGGTTATTCTGTCAGGGCTAAATTTCATGAGTTTTTTGAGATCGAGTATTTCCATGGTTGCCTCCTAACGCCGGATTCCTTGCCGGCTGCATAATATGTATATAATACCACGAATATCACAAGCCACCTATGACCTGCGTCATACGAAGCAGGCATTCATGAAAAAAGGGCACTAATGTTGAGTATGGTTTTTAAAATGTCCCTAGCACTCTGCGGTGGGCAGGGGTGAATAGAACGTCTTTTGCAAGTACTGGTCCTTGATCTCTTCCAGGTGAACGATCTGCACAGTCAACAAAATTGTCTAACCGCTCCCTTTACTATTTTCGTGCCCAGAAAGCATTTGTCTGAAGACAAAATCAGTCTTCCCGGTTCGGAGACCGCAGTGCCCTAGTTGGCATGCATGCTTGAGGACAGCTCTGGGAATTTTCCAGAGGGCGTTCACCACCAACGCCATAAAGCGATGATGATGGTGATGACGAATACAAGTACGAGGTTCATATAGGCAAAAACGTAGAACAGCCGTTCATGAAACGGGCGCACGGCAGTCTGTTCTGTGGCGAGCAGGCAGCCCGCCTGGGGCATGGCGAGAATTTTATCTTCGCCGTGGGGAGCATGCTTGAGCATTTCCGTCAGATCGTTACCAGCTGTATGTTTCATGACATGCGATCCATTCTTCCAGAGCTTGCTTTTGGTAACATCATATATGATTCCTTTATAAGCGACGTGTGCCGGCCGAGCTTCCTTCCCGTCAAAATAGCTTAATTCGTCTAGAGTGCGGGGTCCTGCTTCAGGAGATGCAGCCCTCGTCCTCTGACGTTTGAGACGAGGCCCGACATAGAAGGTAACAACAACAGCGCTTGAGAGCATGATCAGGAAAAGAAATATTTTTATGCTCAGGAGAACTCCGAACCGGGTTGTATAAAACATCGACCACGACGGGATTCGTGCAAAGGTCAGATATACACCCGTTATGAGGAGCACCAGGATGGAAAACCACCCGAGACGCAACTCACCTTTTGGAAGCCCCTTTGATGCATACGCCGGTTTCAGGAGGAGATGGACATACAGGATGGTGCCGAACCAGGCAATGGCCGAGAGCATATGGAGGTAACCCATGACAAGGCGCACAACATGTTGGGTGAAAGAAAGAGACTGGTACCTCCCTTGCTTTTTTAAATCGTCGAGAAAAAGCCTGCCTTGTTCTGTTAATTGTCCGCCGCCGATCTGATCCACATGGCAATGGCCGCATGTGAATCCAGTCTCCCGCGCATACTCAGGCGTGCCTAGTGCTAGTACGGGGAAAAACAAGGGCAGAACGCACGGAGCGATAATGATCAGCGATAGTGCGGCGATAAATCTATTGGTTTTTTTCATAGATATTAAACGATAAACAAAATCCTTTTGCAGGTAAATACTCTCTCACGGCAATATTACCGTTGACAAGGGACTGTATCGCTTTCTTCCAGTTCGGTTTCTACCGGGTCGCGGCGAAGAAGACCCATTTTTCCGTCAGGATAGCGCTCGACAATCGTCAAGCCGACCTCGGTTATTGCTTCGATGACTTTTTCAGTCTGCCCCGTGAGAACTCCCGAGAGGGCGTCGCTGCTTCCCGGCTTCAGGTGTGCAGCAATAGCCGGCGCAATCAGTACTAAAATCCCGGGAAAAATGATTTCCGCTGTTATGAAATCATAGGTTTCCTTCAGATTTGAAATGCTACCTTCCCGGATCTTTTGCCGGGGTATGGTTAAGGCCGATATTCAACCGCGCAGCATCCACGGCAAGAATATCCGTAGCCACCCCAACCACGTTGCGATAGCCAAGCTAGGCTGCGGCAATGGCCAGAATGACTGTGCCTGTGCCGGCATCAAGGAAACTCGCGCGACCACCACAGCGGCAAATTTTTACAAGAGAGACCAGGCTAGACCTCGTGGTTTCGTGATGTCCGGTGCCGTTTGCGGATTGCGACGTTTTATGACAATCTTGACAAATTATTATATAGTTATTAGTGAGTAACAACAAGTGAAACCCATTTATCATCATGGTATTGTTCTAGGAGCTTTAAGCCCGCCTGTGCTATCGCCTCTATTACTTCATTCTCTTGACCCGTGAGAATGCCTGAAAGAATGGCTGTGCCCCCAGTTGTCAGGTGTGCGGCAAGTGCCGGGGCAAGCAGAATGAGGATCCCCGAAATAATGTTTGCAGTTATGAAATCATAAGTCTCGTTCAGACCTGAGATGCTACCCTCTCTGACTTCAATGTCCTGAACCTGGTTAAAATTAATGTTTAACAGCGCTGCATCAACAGCCATGGGATCAGTATCAACTGCGACTACCCTTTGGAACCCTAGGTACTTAGCTGCAATTGCAAGTATCCCAGTGCCAGTGCCGAGATCCAGAAAATTCTTATTCCTATTTTTATCCGCGTAACGTTCCATCAATATAAGACAGGATCGTGTGGTGCCATGGTGACCTGTGCCGAATGCCATTGCTGGATCGATGACTATGTTAATTCGATACTTTCTTCTCTCTTTCCAGGGCGGTAGGATTGTAAAGCGTTCCCCGATATCTATTGGGTTAAATCCTTTTTTCCATGTTTCATTCCAATCTTCTTCTGGGATTAGTGAATAGCTAAAGCTTAGGCGATGATCTAGATCGGATCTTTCGAGTAATGTTTGTAAGAGAAAAAGCTCGTTGGTGATTATTTTGATATCGGCAGTGTCAGGGAAATATGCGATGATTGAATCGCCTTGTTCTATAACACCAAGGCAACCTACATCCATGACCTTTTGGATCACAGCATCTGTGAGGGGTGCCGCAATTTTTATAGTAAATTCAAAGTAAGGCATGATATCAGACCTAATCCGTATTTCGAGCCATTGTAACCCGCATATCTATAGTCTGTCAAATTACGTTGCATCGGGTAGCCCGTTCAATCGCTATTATTTTAATCTACAGATTCTGATCGACTTCGGACAGCTGTTCCAATTTAAATCGGACACCGTTTCCAAACAGTTTCGGACAGCATTTTCCAAAGTAGTTCTGATAGCGATTACAACCGGCCTCGGAAAGATTCTTCATTAAATATCAGACGTCAAATACAATTTATTTCGATGGATGGCTTCTGGTACGAGTCGACTGAATTATTAGCTCCGAGGGTCAACCCTTCTTGCGATCAAGTAATAGTACCAAGAATAAATTCATTTCGTATTTTGCATTTTGTGATAATGTTTTCTGTCAACAATTCCTTACCGAGGTCCGGATTACAGAGGAGGCCGAACACACCCGCAGCTACACTTGTCAACGATTCCGTGGGGCAGGAGCAGCCTAACCGCATACTAAAGCCCGATGTCTAGGCACTTTTCTGGAAAATCGCCATCCGGCCCGACGTAGCATACAGGAGGCCGTTCTTTTATGCGCTCCCATGCAGGATCATGGTCCGCCTCAAAAGTGGTAAGATTTTAATGAAGGAGAAAAGAGATTACAAAAGCTTTTTCACGCGGCCCCTCCGATGGGACAGGGTCGTACAAAAGTTCGACTCTCGTTGCCCTTTCCCCTGTAATGAGCAGGCTCCGCTATAAGTTCATTTTTGTGGTCGCCAATCGGGAGGTATCGAGATTTCGGAACTCATGAGCCTTCGGGCGAAGTTCCGTCATAACGCAGATTTCCCACCGTAGTCCTTGCCGGCTAAATGCAGCCGGAGGCAGGAAGGAAGGCGAGGAAGGCAATAATGCTCTCACGAGTTCTCTTCCTCTGTTTACTGGTTCTGATTTCCGCTTGTTCAAAGGAGACAAAAATCACCCCTGCTGAGAGGCAGTACATCTTTGTCCCTGCGGAGATAGAGCATTTCCCCATCAAGAGCTTTCGGCACTTGACGACCTCGGACCATGTTCCCTACATTTTCTTTAAAAGTTATACCGAACAGTCCGGTTTCAGGGGACTGTTCGGCACGATACTGATAGGCCCGCAAGGAGAAAAAGTAAAGTATTTGTGCTTAGTGAATATTCTGCCGACGATCGGGCAGGCACAAGACCTTTTCTCCCGGATGATTCCCGAACCCTCGCCCCGCGATTTCGGCCTGGAGGAAACGTTGGATCCTCGCCTGTACGACGCCAATGATGCCTATCTCTACGCGGACGATACATCTTACTTTCACCTGGTTTTGCGGTCCTCCCGCGTCGTTTACACGATCGTTCTCGATGGCGCAACTGTGAATGAGCCGCAGGTGAGAAACGGGCTCAGGCACAAACTGGCTTACATTCAGAATCACCTGGATGCGATACGGTAACATTCCGCAAGGTAAGCAGATTTAACGGGAAAGCAGGGGTGACTATTATTGCAGACATTACAAACAAGAGCGGGCCTTTGACTTCATTCGCATGAACGAGCGGCAGGAAAGGCCGAGGACCCGGGGGCTTACCTAGATCCGGGGCCCATACCCTACGGTGAGGGGAAAACGCTACCTCGAAGACGTTCTCGCGAGGGCACGGGAGAATACGTTGACTCCCTGAAGTTTGCGGTAGGATCATTCAGCCTCATGCCGAAGACGGCGATCATGGAGATCATCAATCTAGCGCATAGGCATGACGTCATGGTCTCTCCTGGCGGTTTAAAGCAACTGACATCTCTTTCATGTATCCTAGTCCCGACATTTGGTGAACTTCACGTAACAATGATTCTCTAAGTGCTGTAAAACATCGATATGAGCTTCCCATAAACCTGCAGCGTCTTTACGGTACATTCCACAACCAAGATCGAGAAAACGAGATTGAGCGCTTTTGTGCTGTTTAACATCCTACAGCCATCGTGCAAACAGATGCGCGCACCATTCTCTGATCCTCATGTGAAACGGTCTTTTCTCCCACTCAACAAGTTTGATCTCGTTCGATTCCCTGAGGTCACCAGCAAACATCACCTCCATCTCGGAGGCAAAACGCCGGCTCAGAATGACCGCGTTGTCCTCATTGCTATAAAAAAAACTCCAATAGTCCAAATTGGTCGTCCCGATAGTCGACCAGACACCATCAATGACTGCAGTTTTTGCATGGAGTATGGCGTGGCGACGTTCGTATATCCTTATGCCTGATTTCAGGAGTTCTGAATAGTAGTACCGCTCGGCGTAAAAGGTGGCCGGATTGTCACTGAATTCAGGGAGAATAATCTTCACATCGACGTTCCTTGTGGCGGCATCGATAAGTGCCTTTTGCGTCCGTTCATCAGGGACAAAATAAGGGTTGGTTAGATTGATCGATCGCTCCGCAGAGTTGATTGCGGACAAATACATCGTGTACATGACCTCTCTCATCTGCCCGGGGTAGCTGCCGAGCACCCGGACCAGGTCTTCTCCCTGTTCCTTCAAGGGGGGAAATAACTCCTCTCGGAAAGTGAGGGTCCTTTTTGTCTTTTCCACTCGTCCAAAAAATTTTTCTGAAATTCAGCGACTACCGGGCCTTCGATCTCTATGGCTGTGTCGCGCCACGGCTTTCGCGCCTTATTGCGCGCCTTCTTGCCGGAGAACAAGCCGGTTGAATAGATATCGCTGATGTTGATGCCGCCGGTGATGACGACCTTCCCGTCGGCAATCAGTATCTTGCGATGGTCCCGGCGCGACGGTCGCCATGCACCGCGGGCTTTGCAGGGGTTCACCGGATTAAATTCCAGCACCAGGATCCCGACTTTGCGCAGACGCTCAAAAAAAGAGGCGGGAGCATGGAAGCTGCCCGCGCTGTCGTATATAAGGTTTACCTGAACGCCTTCGGACTGTTTTTTAATCAGCAGATCGCCAAACCTTTTGCCCATCTCATCAGCATCAATGCCAAAGGTTTCAACGTTGATATGGTCTGTAGCATATTGCGCGGTTTGAAACATCGCTGCATAGGTGGCAGGACCGTCGACTAGCAGCGTAACCTTGTTTCCTGTCATGAGAGCGCCGCCGCCGATGGATTCTATTACTGCGATCTTGCGCTGCATGATGCCCGATGCGAGAATTCGGTTCTGCCCTTTCTCACCAGTCTCATGTCGCTCGGACGAGATGGTGAAGGACCCACCGAACATAATGATGGAGCTCATCAAAAGGGATAAAAAGCAAACCCAAAAGAATTTCGCCGTCAAGTAACCTTCCCTCCAACAGTTCTTTAACAGGTTGTTAAAAAAATAACCTTATGAACAGAAAATAGACCATGACAGCGGGAGCGACCTCGCCTTTTCCAGCACTACCTTCTCACTGGTTGCTATGTCAACGGCCATGATAGCGTCCGGAATCCGCGAATCTTCAATCTTGGCTTTGCCGATTTTATCTTGAATGAGCCTGCCGGGCTCTTCATTTGAAAACAATGCATACCTGGAAAGCTTGAGCTGCAATATGTATGATAAATTTGAAATAGTTTATTCAAGCCAAATTTATTAATAAGCTGAATCATTGTATCAGGCAGCATGAGCTTCTTTCAAATTCCGTGTCGGCGTTCATTTTTATTCGATGAAAGAGAATCAGTATCATAAAAGAGATCATTTGGATATTATTATTAGTATAAACGCCTGCAGGGCCAGCCCCAGCAGCGGGTGATATTGACTTCCCCTGCAGGAAAGGATAAACTAATCAAAAATTTATCAAAAAAATTGCAGCACGGAATATATCAATCCGTTCTTTTCACCAGTCATTATAAAGATGGGAAACCCGTGAAACGAAAGATCATTATATCAATCTTGACACTTTTTTTGATTTCTACGCTCGGTGCGGTTGTCGCGACGCGGTTCATCGGAACCATTGCGATAACGCACCAATGGGCGTGGTTTATCATAGCGGGAACAGTGATTGCAACAGTGATCCTCGTAGCATTGATCGCTGGAAATATTATAAAAACTGTCATTCATCCGATCAACATTCTAGTCAATGCAACCCGAATGATCGCTTCAGGCAGCTTGGGATATACGATTGACTATCAGGATAAGAACGAGTTCGGCGAGCTCGCTTCCCATTTTAATGCCATGAGCCTGTCTCTAAAGAAGGAACAGGCGAAGCTTGAGGAAGAAATTGCGGAACGTTGGAAGTCGGTATTGGCGCTCCGCGAAAGCGAGCAACGGTACGCACTGGCAGCGCGGGGAGCGAACGACGGACTCTGGGACTGGGACATGGGATGCAACAAAATACATTATTCTACCCGGTGGAAATCGATGCTCGGCTATAAGGAAGAGGAGATTGGTGACGAGCCCAGTGAATGGCTTGACCGTATCCATCCTGACGACCGTGAAAAAGTAGAGGCAAAGATAGAATCTCACCTGAACGGGCAAGACCCCTATTTTGAAAGTGAATACCGGATTCTGCATAAAGAAGGAACCTGCCGGTGGGTGATCAGTCGTGGACTTGCGGTAAGAAATGAAGACAACAAGGCTTACCGCATGGCAGGTTCGCTGACCGATATTACGCTCAGAAAAAAAGTTGAAGAACAGCTTGTTCATGGCGCCTTCCACGACGCCCTGACCGGCCTCCCCAACCGCGCCCTTTTCATGGACCGTCTCCAACATGTCATTACCACCGCACAGAGACGGGCGGGTTCTCCCTACTATGCGGTGCTCTTCCTCGACATGGACCGCTTCAAGATCATCAACGACAGTCTTGGTCACGCCGTTGGAGATCAACTCCTTGTTGTCGTAGGCCGCAAACTGGCTGACTGCATCCGTCCCGGCGACACTGTCGCGAGGCTCGGCGGTGATGAATTCGCCATTATCCTGGAAAATATCAGTGATCAAAACCACGCCGTGGAAGTTGCCGAACGGATTCGCAAAAAACTGGTCACCCCGCTCAGTGTCGCTGGCCATGAGTTGTATACGACCGTCAGCATCGGAATCGCGCTCGGAGCGGAACGCTATGAACGGCCAGAGCAGGTTTTACGCGATGCTGACATCGCCATGTATGAGGCAAAAGAGCGGGGCAATGCATGCTTTGAGATCTTTGATGCCCAGATGCATGCGAATGTCCTGGACCGGCTTCAACTGGAGGCGGACCTGCGGAGGGCATTGGATCAACAGCAGTTTGTTCTCTATTATCAACCCATCATAGACTTGAAAATGCAGCGGTTGACGGGACTCGAAGCACTGATTCGCTGGAACCATCCGAAACGCGGCCTCATTTATCCCCTTGAATTTATCCCCATCGCTGAAGAGAACGGGCTCATCTATCCGATCGGTGAATGGATACTGAATCAAGCATGCCGCGATCTGAAATTGATACAGGCGCAATATGTGTCGCAGCCACCTCTCACCATGAGCATCAATATTTCAAGTAAACAATTTAATCAGGGCGACCTGTTGAATAAACTTTCCAGCGTCGTGCGGGAAAGCGGCGTCGATCCCCGAACCGTGGCGTTGGAAATCACAGAGAGCATGATTATGGAAAATGTCGATGCAGCCATAGAGACGATGAAACAACTGAGGGATATGGGGATACAGATCCATATCGATGACTTCGGTACCGGGCATTCCTCGCTCAGCTACCTTCACCGTTTCCCGGTCAATGCGCTCAAGATAGACCGCAGCTTCATCAACAGGCTTTCATCCGACGGCGCCAATAAGGAAATCATCACGTCCATTGTTTCCTTGGCGGACAGTTTGCATTTCGATGTAATAGCGGAGGGCGTTGAACAGGAGCATCAGTTGTCCAATATACAGAAGATGAAATGCGGTTACGGACAGGGTTTCCTTTTTGCCCGCCCGATGAATTTCCATGCCTTGGGTGCGTGGATGCAGCGACAGAGTCTGTTGATATAAAAAATTCTACCGACATGCTCTCACCTGAAAAGCTGTCTTTTTTGTGGCGCACCCTTTCGGAGCAGCGCCAGGAACAGTTTATGCTGGCGCAAAAACATCTCGCATGGCTTTTAGCTGTAACGTTAATTTACCTTTTCGCAATTGAATCTTCTTTCATCACCTATGCTATTCGATTTCTACACAAATTTAATTACAAGCTGTCCGCAATATGTCCGTCACATGGGTTATCTTTACGAGATTATCGCCATGAGAAGCAGGCACAGGCGAAACCAGGCATCGTGGATGCCCCATCTCCTGAAAAAACGCCGACTTATCCTGTCCGCCGCGAAGAGACGCCAAAAGCGGAACAAAGTCGTTATCCTGGGTTCCGGGCTCCTGCTTGATGTGCCGCTTCTTGATCTGACCTCGATGTTCCGCGAGGTGGTTCTCGCGGATATCGTCTTTTTGCCCGAAATCCGGAGGACCGTGAAAAGGAACGTTAATGTAACGCTTCTCCACTTGGATATGACGAATCTGGCGCAGAAACTGTATGAAAATGTCCGACACGGCATGCGCGAGCTTCCGGAAACCGCGCCTCCCCGCTTTATGCTCTTGACGAAGATATCGGCTTGGTTGTATCCTTAAATATTCTCTCCCAGCTTTGGGTCATACCTCGCGCTTACGCGCTTAAAAAGTTGCACGGTCTGGAGGATGAAGAGTTGGATGACTGGTGCGGACAGATCGTGAGCTCGCATTATGCTTTCTTACAGTCGCTGCCTTGCGATGTCTGCCTCGTCGCCGACTTTGAATTTATCAAGCGGGACAAAAACGGAGTTGTTGCCAGTCATGGTTCAACCATATTCAATCTCGCGCTTCCTCCTCCGGAAGAATCATGGACCTGGAATATCGCACCGATGAGCAAAACCGCGGGTTTCTGTCAAAGAATTGAACGTCGGCGCGTGGCAGGTGCGATAACTGACCGCAGCATGAGCTGCAGAGAGCATCCCGACGCGGAAGAGGGGATTCGTTATCGGGAAATCCGATGAACTTGTTCGTATGTTTCTTTCTGTCTCTACTGAAAAGCAACTAGAAATCGTCGAATCACTGGCCAGAAATATCTGGACTGAGCATTACGCTCCCATTATCGGCCAGGAGCAGGTAGCTTACATGCTCAACCGGTTCCAGTCCAAAGAGGCAATCTCTGAGCAGATCGCGTCTGGAATGCTCTATTTTTTGATGCAGGAAAATAACGAATTCATCGGCTATTTCGCTGTCCAGCAGAAAGGACGAGATTTATTCTTAAGCAAAATCTATGTAGAGTTGTCCAAACGAAGGAGAGGTTACGGGAAAAAAGCCATTCACTTCGCAGAAGCGCTTGCTAAAGAAAGATCTTTGACCAAGATTGTCCTCACGGTAAATAAGAATAATGTGAATTCCATCAAGGCTTATAAAAAGATGGGTTTCAAGAACTCGGGATCCCTTCTCCAGGATATCGGAAGCGGGTTTGTCATGGACGATTTTACTATGGAGAAATCGGTTGCCTGAGCGCATTAAGAATTATCACAGTTGCTGAAAAACCTTGCCACGTTTGTTCATGTCCGCAGACCGGAACGTGTGCAGCATGTTCACTGACGGTTCGCAACAATGAGGTGCCCTCTATGGAATTCGAGCTGCCCCATAAAGAAATCCTGAACTGCATGAGCGAATCGGTGTATGTCATTGACCGCGATATGAATATACGGTATTCAAATCCGGCTGCTGAGGATCTGACCGGCTATCCCGCTTCAGAAGCGCTCGGGAAAAAATGTCACCATATATTCTGCGAGAAGTCGGACCGCTGCACGGATTTATGTCCTCCCAAAACGGTAATGAGAGGAACAGCCTCCATCCTGCACCGGGAAGCAGAAACCAAAACAAAAAGCGGCGAAGTGAAGCAGACCCAGATTTCCTTCTCACCCTTTTACCGGGACGCCGAGTGCGTCGGCGCTGTTATTGTCATTAAAGATATTACTGAGGCAAAAAAAGCAGAAGAACAGATTAAACAACAGAATGCTTTCCTGAGACTCGTCATCGACTCCCTCCCTCATCCATTTTATGTTCTTGATGCGGACAATTATAACATCAAAATCGCCAATCGGGCGTCGGCGCGGCAAGGTCTACCGGATCATACGACCTGTTATGCCCATACTCACAATAAGACGGAACCATGCCATGAAAGAGATCATCCCTGCCCGCTTGCCGAAGTCAGGAAAACCCACAAGCCGGTTGTGCTGGAACACATCCATTATGACACGCAGGGCCAGCCGCGGTTCTATGAGATTCACGGCTATCCAATTCTTGACGAAAAAGAAAACGTCCGCCAGATGATAGAGTATACCTTGGATATTACAGACCGAAAGGTCGCGGAAGAGGAACTCCAACTTCACGGAAAGATAGCCGCGAATATGGCGGAAGGGGTATTTCTCATCCGGGCTAATGACGGTGTGATTGTCTATGCCAATCCCAAAGTAGATGAAATGTTTGGGTATGCACGGGGAGAACTTATTGGAGAAAGTATCTTTCGGGTCCATGCACCGGCGGAGAAAAGTCCGAAAGAAATAGCATTCGAAATGAGCACCCTGTTAAAACAAAAAGGGATGTGGAGCGGAGAAGTCCTCAACGTCAGGAAGGATGGCACCCTTTTTTGGTGTTATGACATTGTCTCTACCTTCGAACACCATGCACATGGGACTTTGTGGATCTCAATTTGTCAGGATATCACGGAGCGTAAAAAAGCAGAAGAGGAGCGTTTAAAGAGCCACATGCTCGAGTCAATCGGACTCCTCGCAGGCGGCATTGCCCACGATTTCAACAACCTGCTCACCATCATCCTGAGCAATATTGATATCGCGAAAGCCTCTCTGCCGCCGGACGATAAAGCGGTCAGCCGACTGGTCCAAGCGGAGGAAATCTGCGGCATGGCTGGAGCGCTGAGCAGAAGGCTGTTGACTTTTGCTACAGGCGGAGAACCCATAAAAAAAGTCATGCCCTTGTCAGGACTGCTCAGGAGTACGGTTACTGCCTCGCTTAAGGATTCGAATATTCATCTTCAATTTCAGCTGCCGGACGAGCTCTATCCGGCAGCCATTGATGAAGGGCAAATGAAGCAGGTTATAAACAATCTAATAATCAACGCGAAAGAGGCCATGCCACATGGGGGCACTCTCACGGTTAGCGGGGAAAACCTGCATGTATCCGCGCAGGATAGTTTGCCGATGAAAACTGGAAACTATCTGAAAATATCAATCCGGGATACAGGAGCGGGCATCCCCTCGGAAAATCTGGCGAAAGTGTTCGATCCCTATTATTCCACTAAGGGTACCTATAGTCAGAAAGGCCTGGGGCTCGGTCTTGCTGTCTGCTACTCAATTATGAAAAAGCATGACGGTCTGATTACCATCGAATCAGATATCAGCAAGGGAACGGTGTTCCACTTGTTTTTCCCGGCAGTTGAAACTCGCTTTTGGCGAAAAGCGGTAGAATCGGGTAATACTGGATGATTCAAGAGCCGCTCTCTATATCAGGACATGTCTGGAGAATAAAAGAAAATCAGGGATCACTATTTTCCCCTTGACAAGTCCGTAAGTTACATGGTATTTTACGGACTCTTAATGAACGTTTAAATGGGTCAAGGAGGTTTTACATGTACGCAGTAATCGCTACCGGAGGGAAGCAGTACAAAGTCGCCCCGGGAGATGTTGTTAGGGTGGAAAGTCTTGATGCCAAAAAGGGCGATACCATTGAATTGAAAGACGTCTTCATGATTGCCGACGGTGACACGATATCCGTAGGCAAACCTGCACTCGCTACCGCGAAGGTCACCGCCGAGGTTTTGGGAGACGGCAGGGGAGAGAAGCTGCTTATTTTCAAACACCGGAGACGGAAGGGCTTTCGCAAAACCAACGGTCACCGTCAGAACTATACGTCAATCAAGGTAAAAGAAATCATCGCGTAAGAGTAAGAAGAATTTGGAGGGCGAATCATGGCTCATAAAAAGGGCGTCGGCAGTTCAAGAAACGGCAGAGACAGCAATCCGCAGTATCTCGGCGTAAAGCGGTACGACGGCGAGAAGGTGAACGCGGGAACGATCATTATTCGTCAACGTGGAACCAGGGTCCATCCCGGAACCAATGTGGGAAAGGGAAGTGACGATACCCTCTTTGCAAAGATCAATGGTGTGGTAAAGTTCGAGCGAAAGGACAAGACCCGCAAACAGGTAAGCGTATACGCAGTATCGTAGCGGATTGTTGACGCGATCGATCACCGAAGGCGGCATGGAAATCCATGCCGCCTTTTTTTATGGTTTATCCAACCTGATAACACTTTCTTGATGAACGATTGCTTGCCTGAATGGCCGCTTCAGTCGCAGCCTGAGTTTCCAGATGGGCATTCCAGCTGGGCGCGCTTGACTATTGATGTGGTTTCACCTAAACTTAAAATAATGCTTTTACTGCCGGGATAGCAGTCTTGTCTTGATTCATACAATAAAAAATCATAATTTACGAGGAGGTGCATATGCCGAAGCTGCCGAATCAATATGCAGGAATACAAAAAAAATACGCAAAATTAATGAAGGCTGTGGAAAATCTCGGGAAGGAAGCAAAGGCGGCGGGTCCCTTGAACAAGAAAACGGCACATCTGATCCAGCTGGCTGCCGCGGCGACAGCACGGTCCGAGGGTTCGGTCCATTCCCACGCGCGGCGTGCCCTCGCCGCGGGAGCGAAGCCTGAAGAAATACGTCATGCCGTTATCCTGCTCACGAGCACGATCGGATTTCCCAATGTCTCTGCTGCGCTCTCATGGGTCGATGATGTACTTGAACAGAAAAGACTTGTTTAGTCGTTAATGCAAAAAACCGGCACCGACGCTTCGGACAGAAATATCGAGACTGATCCGGAAATTCAACGATGAGGAGTATAACAATGGCAAATACCAAAGTAATGATCAAAAGAGAAGAGTGTGTTAGCTGTGAATCGTGCTGGACCATTTGCCCTGAATTTTTCGAGCAAAATGCAACGGACAGCTGGAGCCAGGTAACGGCAAAGTATCAAATCGGAGGCAATCAGGCGGAAGGGAACACGCCGGCGGAACTTTTGGACAAGGTGAAAGAGGCTGCCGATTCCTGCCCGGTCCAGATCATACAGGTAGGATAAGAAACAAATATCAACAAGCTTAGGTGCAGGGTTCATGCCAAAGAGATATTTTGGGATCGATCTGTTAACTTTGCGTTTGTTTTATGCAGGTGGTGAGATATTGTATGCCTGTCAAAATCGATGTATACCTGTCCGAGGCCTGCGGGTCCTACTACGAACTCAGAGACAATATCAACAGCGCGGTTGTGATTGCTGACACCCCCGCCGAGATAAACTACCATTCAATTGACTTTGATAATGCCGTCAGCCTGTCGATCAAGGGATCTCCTTCGATCTGGATTAACGGGAAGGACGCATTTGAGGGCGGGAGCACCCCGGGCATCATCTGAAGGACCTACCTGGACGAGTCTGGGAGACTCAGGAACGTACCGTCTGTGGAAATGTTGAAACAGGCGATTGAAAGAAATGCGGCAGAATGATCATATGCCCGGACAGCTCGTCTTCATAGGTGATTCTCTTACGCAGTGGTTCGACTGGCAGGGGAGATTTCCTGATTATGAGGTAGCCAATCTCGGCATTTCTGGTGAAACCGTCGAAGGACTTCTTGCCCGTCGAGAGAGCATCCGTTCTCAAATCGATGATCCCGAGTATGTTTTCCTCATGACCGGAATCAACAATATTGCCAGCGAGCAGTACGGGATAACAGAACACTATCGCGAAGTGGTTCGCAATCTGACTACCCGGTATAAACAATCGAAAGTCGTCGTTCAAAGCATCCTGCCCGTTGACCTGCCATGGATAAACAATAACATCATCAATGACACCAACTGCAATCTTAAAAAAATCGCCCTCGAATTCGCTACTGAATATCTCGATATCTATAGCACGTTTGTCGATTCAAAAGGGAATCCAAAAAAGGGGTATCTTTCCGATGACGGTGTGCACTTGGCGCGCAAAGGGTATGAGGCGTGGGCGAATGAGGTGGAAAAGCTGTTGAAGAAATAGCCAAGAGATGGTTTGGCTCCTTCATATGGTTGCGGAAAATTACGAAGATGCAGTCGGACAGAGTTGCGTGAAAATCGGCGCAATGTGAACCGTAACACGTCTCGAAACTATGAAGGATCATCAATGGAGAAAGGGCGCTTGAAGGCGTTCCGCGATGGCTACTCGCTATCCTAATCACTATCATGGTGCTGGAAATGAAGGTCCTGCACAGCACCAATCTTGCGCGTTGCGTCCGCTCTTGTCTTTATTCCTGAGTTACGAGCGCGGGTGACTTTGTTCCGTCGGAATGCGGACATTCGTGAAAACTGCGGCCATTGCTGGACTTTGAACTATGGCAATAGAACTTGCCTTTAATTTCAGTCTCTTCCTGCCACAATGTCCTTGACAATATAGGCAGTCGAAGTTATTATAACCAGGCTCAACGTTTTATCTCCCATCATACAATAAGAAGGGTGAATCCTTAAAAAAAGAGCTTGTTTTTCCGGTATTTGCCTTATTATTTTTTGCCGGTTGCGTATGACAATCAACCTATGATTTAAATCAAAAGAGGCAACAGCAAGGCTACCGAAGTGGTCCGTGACCTTCAAGAACGCGGTGGCATTGACCCACAGTTGCTTTCAGCCACCGGCGACGGCGAATACCGGCCCGTTGCTCCGAATAATACCGATGAAGGAAGGCATAAGAACCGCCGTATAGAAATCGTGCTCCTTCCGCTTTTAAAATAGAGGCCATCAGTGTTCACCGGCATCGTGGAAGAAATGGGGAATGTCAAGGCACTGCGGCGTGAGGCAGGCGCAGCTCGCATTACCATATCGGCGTCTGCAGTGCTCAGCAATACGGCCCTAGGAGACAGCATCAGCGTGAACGGCGTCTGTCTCACCATCGTGGATATCGGCAAAAATGAGTTTTCCGCTGATGTGGCCGTTGAAACGCTTAAAGTTACCAATCTCGGAGACCTGAACATCGGCATGAAGGTGAACCTGGAGCGTGCGCTCCAGCTTTCCGCTCGCATAGGCGGCCACTTGGTGAGCGGACACGTAGATGCTGTGGGACATATTCGGGAAAAACGCGAAGAGGGAAACGGCTGGAGAGTTTTCATCGACGCGCCGGAAACGCTCCTCAGGTATGTGATCAAAAAAGGCTCCATTGCAATTGATGGCATTAGTCTTACCGTTGCGGATGTGGACAAAGCCGGCTTTTCCATTGCCATGATTCCCCATACGGCCAAGCTCACAACGCTGGGATTCAAATCAGCTGGTGACAGCGTGAACCTGGAAGGCGACCTTATAGGCAAGTATGTCGAACGCCTCTTGTCCGGAAGGATGGAGAGCGGGGTGAATCTGGAGTTGCTTAAAAAAACTGGATTTGCCTAGCAAACAGAAAAGGCTGCCGGAGACTGGCATTGGTTAACGTTTCCCTCTGTTCCAGTTCATTGCCGCTTGACCCTGAATAATTGAGGTGATTTTATGAAATTCAACACGATTGAAGAAGCCATAGAGGATATCAAGGATGGGAAGATGGTCATTCTCGTGGATGATGAAGATCGCGAGAACGAAGGCGACCTTACCATGGCTGCGGAAGCCATAACGCCTGAAGCCATAAATTTTATGGCAAAGTTCGGCAGGGGTCTTATTTGCCTCTCCATGACACCAGGGAGAGTTGAACATCTGCAGCTGCCCATGATGACGACGGATAATACATCCTCCTTCGGCACGGCGTTCACGATATCCATCGAAGCGAAGAAAGGGGTAACAACCGGCATCTCCGCTGCCGACCGGGCAACGACGATCAAGACAGCGATCAACCCGAAGTCCGGACCCGAGGATCTAGCGCGACCCGGTCACGTGTTCCCGCTCCGCGCGAAAGCGGGTGGCGTCCTCCAACGTGCAGGTCAGACCGAGGGATCAGTCGACCTGGCGCGTCTTGCCGGACTCATCCCCGCAGGCGTTATCTGCGAGATCATGAACGATGACGGGACCATGGCGCGTGTTCCACAGCTCATGGAATTCGCTAAGGTTCACAAGATGAAGATTGTGACGATTAAGGATCTCATCGCCTACCGGGTAAAGAAGGAATCCCTTGTTCGTCGCGTTGCAGTGACGAAACTCCCGACGTCCTACGGCAATGAATTCACTGCGATTCTCTATGCGAACGACATTGACCGTCTGAATCACATCGCACTGGTTAAGGGAGACATAAGGCCCGATGACGAGGTAATGGTGCGTGTCCATTCCGAGTGCCTGACCGGCGACGTATTCGGCTCGATGCGCTGCGACTGCGGCGAACAACTCCATAACGCCATGCAGATGATCGACAAAGAAGGTAAGGGCGTAATCCTGTATATGCGCCAGGAAGGACGTGGAATCGGACTTGAAGGCAAGCTGAAGGCCTACGAACTGCAGGATAAGGGCAAGGACACGGTCGAGGCGAACCTTGCACTGGGGTTCAAGGCCGACCTCCGGGACTACGGCGTCGGAGCTCAAATTATCCGAGACCTCGGTATCCGAAAAATCAAACTGCTCACGAATAATCCTAAAAAGATCGTCGGGCTTGAAGGCTATGGGCTCACCGTGGTTGCCCGTGTGCCGATAGAAATGCATCCTCACTCAAAAAACATCCATTATCTAAAGGTTAAAAAAAGCAAGCTCGGGCATATGCTCGAGAAAGTCTAATAAAGTTCAGAGTTCAAAGCTCGGAGGAAATCGATGGCGAAAATCATCCAGGGAGACCTGAGCGGAAAAGGTTTAAGGGTCGGAATTATAGCGGCGCGTTTCAACGACTTTATCACGGGCAGGCTGCTGGAAGGCGCTCTTGACGGGTTGTTGCGCCATGGCGTGGTTGAAAATGACATTGAAGTCGTAAAAGTCCCCGGTTCCTATGAGATTCCCCTGGCGGCGAAAATAATGGCACAGTCAAAGAAGTACCATGCACTCATCTGTCTCGGTGCAGTGATTCGGGGGGCCACTCCTCATTTTGAATACGTGAGTGCTGAAGTGAGCAAGGGCGTTGCGACGGTATCCATGGATGTGGGTGTGCCGGTCATTTTCGGAGTACTCACCACCGATACAATCGAGCAGGCAATCGAGCGCGCGGGAACGAAGAGCGGCAATAAAGGTTGGGATGCAGCAATATCCGCGATCGAAATGGCGAATGTCATGAAACAGCTGACATAACGTCGGATGCGTTCGGAAAGACCGCGGTCGGACGAGAGGGTATGAAAAGACGCAAGGCCAGGGAGCACGCGCTCCAGATTCTGTTTCAGCTCGATATCAGAAAAGAGAAGCCTTCGGCGGTCATTCTGAAGCGTTTCTGGACGGAATACAATCCGGACGATGAGGTCAGGGATTTCGCGGAAGAAATCGTCAAGGGAACTTACAAACATCTTCCCAAGATAAACGATCTGATTCATCAATGTGCGAAGAACTGGAGTCTTGATCGCATGGCCGTGGTAGACCGCAATGTGCTCAGAATGGCCATTTACGAAATCCTTTATCGTATTGACATACCCACCAGCGTAACAATCAATGAGGCCATCGAAATCGCGAAAAAATACGGCACCGACGAATCTGGAGCTTTTGTGAACGGGATCCTGGACCGCGTGGCGCGATTGGTGGGGAAATTAGAAGAAAGCAGGATTGAGGATTAGCGAGGAGATGCCCGGTTTAGAGGTTAAAGTCATATTTCAGGACATTAAGACGGTCCAGAGTGATGCCATCGTTGTCGGCTTTTATGAAGACGTGAGACCGCTTAAGAACTTTGCTGGACAGCTCGACTGGCTGCTGTGCGGTTCAATGTCGCGCCTCATAATTGAGGAAAGGCTGCACGGCGCACTGGGTGAAATGGCGCTGCTTACCAGCGGCGGCAAGATCCCGGCAAAAAAGATTTTCTTTGTAGGCCTCGGCCCTCGATCGGAGTTCTCCTGCCCAGCGCTTAAGAGTGCGGCTAGAATCATAGCAGCAAGCGTAATTGCCGCCGGAGATGTGATAGCCGCAATGGAGTACTTTCCCCCAGCAGGCGCCGATTATGAAACAGGTGTTCATGCTTTACAAGAAGGCCTGAAAGAAGGGGCGGGAGAGTGTAATCTGGCAATCTCTCTTATGGCACTGGACAAGGCTGCGTACGATCAAATTTCCTCGCAATTATGAATTGAGCTTTAGACTTCATGATTTTATCTGTAAATGGTGTTAATAGTTGCATTCGCAACAAGTCACGGTGGTTTCTTTCCCTTTTTATATGAATTTGCTTGTTCGAAAATGAAGGATAGCTCAAAAAATAACCCTGAAACTGAAGATTATCTGCTCGCCAAATCTCTTTGATCAACAGGAGATAAGAATGATCCCTCGTTACAGCAGGCCTGAAATGGCGGGCCTCTGGGAACCGGAAAACAGATACCGTGCCTGGCTCGAAGTGGAAATTCTCGCATGTGAAGCGAACGCGAAGCTGGGGTTGATACCGGCCAGGGCGCTTGCAAACATCAAGAAGGATGCGGCCTTCAACGTCAAGCGCATCAATGCTCTCGAGAAGATTGTGAAGCATGATGTCATCGCCTTTCTGACCGCGGTCGGAGAGCATGTGGGGTCTGATTCCCGTTACATCCATCTGGGGCTAACCTCCTCGGATGTACTGGATACCTCTCTCGCCTCGCTTATGCGCAAGGCGTCGGACATTATCATCAAGGACATCCGCACGGTGATGGCCACACTGAAGAGGAGGGCTAAGCAGCACAAAAACACGGTCATGATCGGCCGTTCCCACGGGGTGCATGCCGAACCAATCACCTTCGGGCTCAAAATGGCGATGTGGCACGAGGAAATGGGTCGTGCTCTGCACCGCATGATGCGTGCACGAGATATTATAAGTGTGGGCAAGGTCTCGGGCGCGGTCGGAACGTTTGCAAACATCGATCCATTTGTGGAGACATACGTCTGCCGAAAAATGGGTCTCACGCCCGAACCGGTGGCGACACAGGTGGTCCAGCGTGACCGGCATGCGGAATTCCTCTCCACTCTTGCCCTCATCGCCTCATCGATTGAAAAGTTTTCCGTCGAACTTCGACACCTCCAGCGCACTGAGGTGCTCGAGGCCGAGGAGTTCTTTTCTGAAGGTCAGAAGGGTTCATCGGCAATGCCGCATAAGAGGAACCCTATATCGGCGGAAAACCTGTCTGGTCTCGCCCGCGTGGTCCGGTCCAATTCTCTTGCAGCCATGGAGAACGTCATACTCTGGCACGAGCGGGATATCAGTCATTCTTCGGTGGAACGCATTATCATCCCCGATAGCACCATCCTCGTTGATTACATGCTGATGAGGTTCAACCACCTAGTTGACCGATTATTCGTTTATCCGCAGAATATGAAGCGGAACATGTTGTTATCGAAGGGACTTTTCCATTCCGAGACGGTCATGCTTGCGCTTGTGGCGAAAGGACTGAGCCGCGAGACCGCTTATTCCTACGTGCAGCGGAATGCAATGGAGGTATGGAAAGAGGGCGGGGACTTTAAGGAACATCTGCAGAATGACAGGGATATCAAAAAATATTTGAGCAACCGTGAAATTGCCGATTGTTTCGATCTGTCGCATATGCTTAAGAAGGTAGATTATATATTTATGCGGGTCTTTAAAAAGAAGGTATAAGAATTATGTTTGACAAGATGCATGAGGAGTGCGGAGTATTCGGCATCTTCGGCCATCCCGACGCGGCGAATCTTACCTACCTGGGGCTCTACGCGCTGCAGCACCGGGGCCAGGAATCCGCGGGAATCGTGTCTTCCGACGGCAAAAAACTCCATGCTCAAAAGGCGATGGGGCTGGTGGCAGATATATTCTCCGAAGATCGGATTAAGAAACTGCCGGGTCATATGGCCATCGGACACAACCGATATTCAACCACCGGTGAAAGTTCCGCGATAAACATTCAGCCGATACTCGTCAACTTTGCACTGGGTGGACTGGCAGTTGCGCACAACGGGAACATCGTGAATGCGGGCTTGCTTAAGGACGAGCTCGAAGCCTACGGCTCCATATTCGTCATGACCGCGGACACTGAAGTGATAGTTCACTTGATTGCACAGTCCCGGGCAGCGACCCTGCATGAACGGATCGTGGACGCCCTCAGACAGGTCCAGGGGTCCTACAGCCTGCTTATCATCACAGAAGAGGAACTCATAGCTATCCGGGACCCACACGGGTTCCGGCCACTCTCACTCGGAGAACTCGACGGCGCCTCCGTAGTTGCTTCGGAAACCTGCGCATTCGACCTTATCGAAGCGACATACATCCGGGATATCGCGCCAGGTGAAATGGTTGTCATCAACAACAAGGGCATCCATTCGACCTTCCCGTTTAAACAGGAAAATCCTTCCCACTGCATATTCGAATTCATCTATTTCGCGCGGCCTGACAGCATGGTTTTTGGCCAGAATGTTTATACTATCCGAAAAAACTTCGGGAAGCAACTCGCGCACGAGACCGGCATTGAGGCGGATGTTGTCATCCCCGTTCCAGATTCCGGCGTTCCCGCCGCGTTGGGATACGCGGAAGAAGCGGGGATTCCCTTTGACACAGGACTTATCAGAAATCATTACATCGGGCGCACGTTCATCGAACCGAGGCAGAGCATACGACACTTCGGCGTCAAAATAAAGCTTAATCCCGTCAGAGACGCGCTCAAGGGCAAGCGGGTCGTTGTTGTTGATGATTCGATTGTTCGGGGCACCACAAGCAAAAAGATCATTAAAATGATCAGGAATGCGGGGGCGTCTGAGGTCCACTTACGGATCAGTTCGCCGCCGACCTCATACCCTTGTTTCTACGGAATCGATATGCCGACACGGCAGGAACTTATCGCTTCATCGCACAGTATCGAGGAAATCAGAAAATACATAACTGCTGACACGCTGGGTTATATCAGTATGGAAGGAATCCAGAAAGTCGTGCCGCACCGGATGGACTACTGCGCGGCCTGCTTCGATGGCGAGTATCCAGTTCCGTTCCCTGGCGAGAAGATGCTTCAACTGGGACTGTTCGATAAGTAATAAGAGGAACGAAAAATCATTGATGAATAGAGACGGACGGAGAGGGATGTATGATGCAGGAAGCCTCTCAACAGGAGAAATTAAGTTTATCTTTGCAGTAATGAAAAGAGGCGGAACAATGGTGCCGAGGCGCAGAATCGAACTGCGGACACGAGGCTTTTCAGGCCTCTGCTCTACCAACTGAGCTACCTCGGCATCGTTCGGCATCGTGGGGTGTTAATACGGCAGGACGATAAAATAGCAGAGTGAGGGGCAGCTTGTCAAGCGGTTTTTGCTGCATTATGATAACCAATGAATAAAGTTTTCTCACGTCCATCATGCTTAAAAGACAAACCGTTTCGCTATTGTCCGGGATGCAGTCATGGCGTTCTGCATCGGATCGTAGCTGAGACCTTAGACTATCTGGATATTCGTGAACGTACCATCGGAATAGCGCCAGTTGGCTGCGCGGTCTTTGCCTATGACTACCTGGACATCGACATGATCGAGGTGCCGCACGGGAGACCTCCAGCCATAGCCACCGGTATGAAACGGTCCCGTCCGGAATCCGTAATCTTCAGTTACCAAGGAGACGGAGATCTGGCGGCTATCGGGACGGCGGAGATTGTCCATGCAGCGGCCCGGGGCGAGAACATAACTGTGATTTTTGTAAATAATGGGAATTACGGCATGACTGGCGGCCAGATGGCGCCGACAACGCTGCCGGGCCAGAAAACGACAACCACACCAGCAGGAAGAAACATTCGCGATGCAGGCAGCCCTGTTCGAGTAAGCGAGATGCTCGCGGTGCTTGACGGGCCGGCCTATATCGAACGGGTATCTCTCGACAGTCCCAGGAATGTACTTACCGCGAAGAAAGCGATCCGGAAGGCCTTCGAATATCAGATTGCAGGAGCGGGTTTCTCACTGGTGGAAGCACTCTCCATGTGTCCTACGGATTGGGGAATGACGCCGTTACAAGCTGTGTCGTGGGTCCGGGATCATATGATGAAGTACTATCCTCTCGGCGTTTTCAAAGATAGGCCAGCAAAGGATAACGGGATGGATCAACAGAACAGAGGCCGGAATTGACTATGTACCAAGATGTCATGATAGCCGGATTTGGCGGACAGGGCGTGCTCGTCGCGGGAAAACTGCTTGCCTATGCCGGGATGCTTGAAGGCAAGCATGTGACATGGTTCCCTTCCTATGGAGCAGAGATTCGGGGAGGGACGGCGAACTGTACGGTCATCATCTCCGGCACGGAAATTGGTTCTCCGGTTGTACAGAACCCCTCGACGATGCTGATATTCAACGAAGCGTCGTTCCAGAAATTTGAATCTAGAATCAAGCAGGGCGGCCGCATTTTTTTGAATACCTCCCTGGTGCAAGCTCCATCCAAACGTTTCGACATAACTCGAATAGAGATTCGCGCAAATGACATTGCGGAAGAACTAGGAGACATCCGCATATCGAACATGGTGATGCTCGGCGCATTTCTTCAGAAGACGGGTGTTGTTGCGTTGGATTCGGTCTTAGCCGCTCTCAAACAGGTACTTCCTCCCCGAAGACATTTTTTAATCCAATTGAATGAAAGCGCATTAAAGCGCGGTGCGGACGTATGCGGCATCGGATGATTTTCCTAAAGAAATCCGCCAGTGGTGTATCTGAGAAATTATAATGGCAAGTTCTATCATTGCGGTTATCAGGACGCTCAGTTGCCTGTAATCCCAATCATGAGTTGAAGCTTGCTACAGGAGGTTCACGCCGTCGCTTCGGACCCCTCAATTGAGTCGTTTACGCAGCCGTCCGTTTTTTCTCTCTTTTTGCATGATATAAGGACACTTTTTTAAGTTATAACGTATACAGATTATCGCTCTCATGGTATTCATGGTATATACTGGATTGCATGAAATGATTGTTTGAAATAATAGCAGAAGCCGGATTTATATATATGTATTTTTTAGGAAAAACACCTTTTATTAAAAAAGGGGAGACAAAGTATTACCTTGACTTTTAACCCCTTTATTTGGTAAACTTTTTCGGTATCGGTTTGATAACACAAGAAAAATCATGGATAAAGACACCTCCGAAATAGTAAAGTTGACGGAGCGGATCTCGAAGGACCCGAAATCAAAACTTTTTGTACCACTGGCAGAAGAGTACAAAAAAATCGGCGACATTGAGATGGCTATTCATGTGTTGTCGGAGGGGCTTAAGAATAATCCGACCTATGTGACGGCTCGATCTTTGCTTGGGAGACTGCTGTATGAGAACGGTGATTTGGTTGCCGCTCAGAGGGAATTTGAAGAAGTCGTTAAGGCCATCCCGGATAACCTGCTGGCCCAAAGAAAACTAGGCGAACTTTATTCTCTGCAGAACCATCACGCTGAGGCTCTCAAACATTATAGAATTGCCCTTGCTCTGAACCCGGGCGATAAATCTTTTGCTGCACTGGTTTCTAAACTTGAGGCAAGCGTCGACGCAAAAACAAAGCCTGACTTGGAAAAGGGGGCTGTCCCGACGATTCCCGGCTCAGCCACGGAACCAGAAGGATTGGCATCTCCTGAGAAGTCAGTGAGTACGCCTTCGGTGCCTCAGGCGACTCCTGCGGTTGCAGAACAGCAGCAGCCTCCGAAAGAGAAAGTCCCCTCCCTCAAGGAGGAGCCTTCGGTCCCGAGCCTTGAACCGTCAGAAGAAAAGGCCGCGGATCGTGGGGGAACTGCGGAAATATCGACAGGACAAGAACAGGCTTCAAAAACTGCTGATAAGAAAACGACTCTGTCTCCAATGCCTGAGAAACAGAATCTGTTTGCCGAGCTAGAACAAACACCAGAGTCTTTCACCGTTCCTACGGAAATGGAGGAGGCTGAAGAAATCCTCGTAGTTGAGCCAATAGAGGAAGAGCCAATCTCCGCGGAGAAACCGTATGCCGGTGCGAGAACTCCCGAGATGATATTGTCGGACAAGGAAGCATCTAAAACCGATGTTGTGACTTCCAACCATGAACAGCCGAAGGAGGGACTTGGTCCGATTAGTGAACAGGAACCGGCGGCTCCCATCGCATCAGAATTTCCGGGGCAACCCTTCGAGGTTGTCACGGCAAAAATTCCGGAGCCGGAACCTTTAGCCAAACAAGCATCTAATGAATATGACGATTTTACCACAGATACGCTCGCGGAGCTTTACATCGCCCAGGGTTTTTATGAAAAGGCTATCGATATTTATGAGCGGATGATGACCGACAGTCCAAACAGCCTGGGACTCAAGGCGAAACTGGAACGGGTCAGGGCACTGGCTTCGGCAAACCCACCCGAGGAATACGCTTCAGCAGTCATGGATTCCATTGAAGCGCTCGAAGAGAAAATAGAAACAAACATCATCGAAGAGCAGAAGGAATATGCTATTCCACAAGAGGAAACGAAAAAGCAGGAGGAACCGCCCGCCACAGAATTACCAGGGGAGAACACGAAGCTGAATATATTGACAGGCGAGAAGGAATCTCCTCCGCTTGAGGCGATCGAAAAGGACAGCATACTATTATCGCTTGAAACAGAACCTCGGACAGAGCCAGAGGAAGGTGTGACAGCCGCACCGATCAGAGCAGAGAGCAAGCCAACAAGTACATTTGACGAAGCAAAAGAGAGCGAGCCGGAGGAAGTAACGGAAGAACATACGCAAGCCGTTGCCGAAGTGCCATCGGCTGATATTTTTGCGTCCTCACTCGACAAGGAATCTTCGAAAGCGACCGAGGCAGTCCTTGATTTTGAACCGCGGGAAAATGTACCGCCCGACACATCAACCCGTGAAGCCAAGGAGGAAAGAGTACACCTGACTCCACGGCAGTCGCTTGCATCCAGGAAAGAAACCATTGATCGTCTCGAAAATTGGCTCAAAAACATTAAAAAGGAGAAATAAATGCCTTTTTCCGATATCATGAAGGAGGTTGTAAACGGCACGGAAGGGGCAGTGGGCGCGCTTATCGTGGGGCTGGATGGCATTCCGGTAGAGGAATATTCAATAAACAAAGAAATGGATTTACAATCAATGACTGTTGAATATTCCGCGCTTCTCAAAGAGATCGAAAAAGGTTCACAATCAGCGCAGATTGGCTCCACAAGGGAAGTTACGGTCATTGCGGACAAGGCAATGATCATGCTCCGACGGTTAAACGATGAATATTTTATCGTGCTCATCATCAAACCTGAAGGTAACTTCGGCAAGGGAAGGTTCCTTCTTCGTATGTCCGCCCCCAGGCTGCTCAAGGAATTTTAAGAAAGACTTTATCCTTTTATTTGGTCAGTCTATCAAACTGCCTCAGGCAGTTTTTTATTTTTCATGGGGGGTTTCATGAAGATTTTGTTCATTAACGGCCCAAACCTGAATCTTCTCGGTAAACGTGAACCTTCTATTTACGGTTCATGCACGCTCGACGACATCAACGGGCGAATCACGGCGCTAGCCGAGGAGCTCGGAGTGAGTGTAGCATTCTTCCAGTCGAACCATGAAGGAGATCTGGTGCAGAAAGTTCAGGACGCAATGGGTGTATATCAGGCAATCGTGATCAACCCGGGAGCCTACACCCATACTAGCATCGCCCTTCGCGACGCAATATCGTCGACCGGGATCCCTACGATTGAAACGCATATCTCGAATATCTACAAACGCGAGGAGTTCCGGAAAACTTCATACATCTCCGGCGTTGCTGTCGGCCAAATCTCAGGGTTTGGACCGGACAGCTACCTTCTTGCCCTCAGAGCCGCTGCCGCGCTTACCACAGGCAGCGGAAATATGAAATGAAAAGAAGACCTGCTCTCAGCCGTATTTCGCGACTCAAGAAACTCATGAAAAAGGAAAGGGTCGAGTCGCTACTCATTACCCGCCGTGAAGACGTTCTGTATCTTACGGGATTTACCGGCTCATCGGGGTCGCTGCTGGTTTCAAACGGGAAGCCCTGCTTGATTACTGATTTTCGGTATCAGCTGCAATCACGCAGGGAATCCGCCGGGGTGACGGTTCTTATACAAAAAAAGGACTTCTTCACAGCGCTTCAAGAGGCAGCCCTCGATCGAGGCATAAAAACCATCTGGTTCGATGAATCGTCGCTCCCCGTCGAGATCATCAAAAAACTGAAAAAAAAAGGTCTCCGTGCAAGGGCGCATCGTGATCTCCCGCGCCAGTTGCGGCTTCACAAGGACCAGACCGAACTTGCGCATATCCGTACGGCCATCTCACGAGCGGAAGAATCGTTCCGGGAGTTAAAACGATTCATCAAGCCCGGAGCGACCGAGCGGGAGCTGGGGCTTAAACTCGAATACCTTATGAGAGAAAAGGGTTCCCGCAAAGCGGCTTTTGATACAATCGTCGCATCAGCGGGGAACGGAGCCATGCCTCATGCTTCTGTAACGAACCGTGGCATCAGGAGAGGTGATCTCGTAACCATCGATTTCGGCGCCGAGGCTCATGGATATTTCTGCGATATTACGAGGACGTTTTGTGTGGGACGGCCGACCGCACGACAAATGGAAATCCACCACATCGTGCTGGCTGCTCAGACTGAGGCCATAAAAAAAGTCCGCGCCGGCATAGAATGCAAAACGGTGGACGAAGCTGCCCGTGAGGTCATCAGGCGGGCCGGTCACGGAAAGCACTTCGGACATGGAACGGGACACGGCGTCGGTCTCATGGTGCACGAGGGACCCTCACTGTCGCCGCTATCCCAGGACATCATTGAAGCTAACATGGTTTTCACCGTGGAACCGGGAATCTACATTCCGGGCTGGGGAGGCGTCAGAATTGAGGACATGTTGCTAGCAACGGACAGTGGCGCAAAATTGCTGACTACGCTACCGCGGGAGTTAGATATTTTAAAAAGTTTTTAATGTCGAAAGACCGTGAAACTCAGAGCCTTCGGCAGCATCAGTTTTTTATAATGAAGCAAAAAAAAGTTTGCAGGATGAAAGGGAGGGAGTAGAAGGTGCCGGTATCAACAGCGGAGTTCCGAAATGGTTTGAAATTAGAAATCGATGGCGAGCCTTTTGTGATTGTGGAGTTTCAGCATGTGAAGCCTGGCAAAGGCGGGGCTTTTGTACGGACGAAAATGAAGAGCCTTAAGTCAGGGAACGTTATTGATCGCACCTATCGCTCGGGTGAAAAAGTCGATGTTCCAGAGCTGGAAGAAAAGACCATGCAATATCTCTACGCAGCGGATAAGGACCGCGTTTTCATGGACACGACGTCGTACGAGCAGGTATCGCTGAACGAAGCGCAACTCGGGGACAGCATCAACTATCTGAAGGAAAACATGGAAATAAAAGTTCTCTATCATAAAGGCATGCCCATCAACATTGATGTACCGATGTTCGTTGAACTCGCGATTGCAAAAACTGATCCGGGTGTGCGGGGCGATACCGCTTCAGGAGGGTCTAAACCAGCCACCCTGGAAACAGGAGCCGTGGTCAAGGTTCCGTTCTATCTGAACGAGGGCGATGTAATTAAAGTTGATACCCGTACAGGAACTTTCATCGAGCGGGTTAAAAAGTAAACAGGCTTGTGCCTGCCTTCGTCAGATGCGGGAAACGGTGAAACAATCGGAAACAGAAGCATTTATCATTCATGCCAAGTCTGTGAAGCCACAGCAGCGGTTTGATTAACAATGTTTGATAGATGTGAAAGGAAAAAGGAGTCATCATGAACCTTAAGGAAATTAAGGAACTCATCGAGATGCTGAAGGGTACCGATATCTCGGAACTTGAGATCGAGCGTTCCGGGGTGAAAGTGCGTCTCAGAAAAGGCGGTGACGTTACGTTTCATCCTGTTATGCCGCGCATGGAATACCCGCCGGCGGCGATAGTCGCCCCAGCAGTGACCGAAGCTCCGCCGACTCCGGCTGAAAAGCCCGTTGAACCCATGAAGACCAACCAGATCAAAGTGACGGCCCCGATCGTCGGAACTTTTTACCGCGCCAGTTCGCCGGATAAGCCGCCTTATGTGGAGGTTGGCGACACCGTGAAAAAGGGGCAAGTCCTATGCATCATCGAGGCGATGAAGCTCATGAACGAGATTGAATCGGAAACCTCGGGGAAAATCGTTCAAATCCTAATGGAAAACGGCCAGCCGGTGGAATACGGCCAGCCTCTTTTCACGATCGAGCCGATGTAAAAAAGAAGTAATCGGAGATTTAGGACAATCCAATACGGCTTGAGGTGTTTGAGTGTTTAAGAAAATATTAATTGCTAATCGTGGAGAGATAGCTCTTCGGATTATTCGCGCTTGCAAGGAGATGGGCATCAAAACCGTGGCGGTCCATTCGACGGCTGATGCCAATTCACTTCATGTGCGATTTGCTGACCAAAGCGTGTGCATCGGACCGGCAAAAAGTGCTGACAGCTACCTCAACGTCCCGAGCATCATCAGCGCGGCTGAGATCACGGACACCGAAGCTATACATCCCGGTTACGGATTCTTGGCTGAGAATGCAAGCTTCGCCGAAGTGTGCAATTCCACCGGCATCCGGTTTATCGGACCGAGCCCGGACAGCATTAAACTCATGGGAGACAAGGCAAAGGCGAGGGAAACAGCGCAGAAAGCAGGTGTGCCTGTCCTTCCCGGAAGCGACGGCGTGGTGACCGAGGAAAGCAGTGCAATTGAGATTGCACGCAATCTGGGGTTTCCGGTTATCGTTAAGGCCGCCGCCGGCGGCGGCGGCAAAGGGATGCGAGTGGTCATGAGCGAGGCCGATTTTGCCAATGCTTTTGTCATGGCCCAGGCCGAGGCCCTGGCCGCCTTCAGCAACGCCGATGTTTATATCGAAAAATACATTCTTCAACCGCGTCATATCGAGATACAGATCATGGCCGATGAAAAAGGTCATGCCGTGTATCTGGGAGAACGCGAGTGCTCTATTCAACGACGTCATCAGAAACTTATTGAAGAAGCACCATCGGTGATTGTTGATGCTGGTCTTCGCAGGGAGATGGGGGAAATGGCTGTTTCCATCGCGAAAACCGTCAGGTATCGTAATGCAGGAACGATTGAATTTCTCATGGACGAAAACAATAAGTTTTATTTCATGGAAATGAATACGCGCATCCAGGTTGAACATCCGGTAACGGAGATGGTCACGCGCATCGACCTCGTGAAGGAGCAAATTCGCGTCGCGGCCGGGATGCCGCTCTCATTCACCCAAGACCAGATCCGTGTGGAGGGACACAGCATCGAGTGTAGGATCAATGCTGAGGATCCGGAAAAGTTTACCCCTTGTCCCGGAACGATAACAGCCTTTAATCCGCCGGGAGGCCTAGGCGTCAGGGTTGAAACCGCGGCGTACACCCAGTATGTGATCCCTCCTTATTACGACTCGATGATAGCGAAACTCATCGTCTATGCGGCGACTCGTGACGAAGCCATTATGCGCATGCAGCGCGCTCTGGACGAATTCATTATCGAAGGCGTTAAAACGACGATCCCGATGCACAAAGTAATTCTTTCGGATCCTGATTTCCAAAAAGGGGACATCTCAACGAAATTCATGGAGAGGTACGGCAATCCATCCAAGTAATTTCCCAGAACTCTGCTTGATTCTTGACCAGGATATTCTCCGCGTACGGGCGGAACAGGCGATGTTACAAGCTTTCGCCGCGGGAGTCCGATTCTTCCAATATCGGAACAAGAGCGGGTCGCGCAGACGAATATGGGAAACGGCATATCTCCTGGCACAGACGGCGCGGCAAATGGAAGCTGTGTTTATCGTCAATGACCATGCGGATATTGCGATGGCTGTTGATGCCGACGGAGTACACCTGGGCCAAGACGATCTTCCGATCGAAGTTGTGAGGAAAATCATTGGCAGGGAAAAAGTCATCGGCATATCGACGCACAGCGTGGAACAGGCCGTCAATGCGGAACGGGCAGGCGCCGACTATATTGGGTTCGGTCCGATGTTTTCAACCACAACAAAGGTAACCGAAGCCGTGCAGGGTATTGAGAATCTCAAAATCATCAGGCAAACAATAACAATACCGATAATCGCTATCGGTGGCATCAACCATGCAAATGCTGCGGAAGTGATCAGTTCCGGGGCGAAGGGAATAGCTGTGATATCAGCAATACTATCCGCGTATGACCTGCAGCAAGCAGCGAGTGAGATGATACGGATCCTCGCGAAAACCGGGACAGGCAATACTGACGTCAGGGGGGGATAGATGATAAATATTTTATGCCTAATTGTGATGACCATGTTCTTGGGATGCGCTCATCAGGATGAAAACGTAGTTAGAATCGGAGCCGCTGGCCCAATGACCGGCGATCAGAGCAAAATGGGAATGGATCTAAAAAATGCCACGGAACTAGCGGTAGCCGAGTGGAACGAAAAGGGCGGCGTTCTCGGCAAAAAAATAATCCTCGTAGCAGGTGATGACCAGGCAGACCCCAAACAGGCCGTATCCATCGCGAACAAGTTTATTAACCAGAAGGTGGTAGCGCTGGTCGGTCATTGGAATTCTAGCTGTTCCATTCCGGCGTCTAAATATTACGATGACGCCAATATTGTCATGATTTCTCCCGCGACAACGAACCCGCAGCTCACCCAGCAGGGATTCAAACACGTCTTCCGTGTCTGCGGCACCGATGACCAGCAGGGCCGCGCCGCCGCTGATTTTGTGCTAAAAAAATTGCATCCACGACGCGTGGCGATCATTCACGACAAAACAGCCTATGGACAGGGCCTCGCTGATTTTTTTAAGAAAGCGTTAGGCAACAAGGTTGAATTGGTCTATTACGGAGGCATCATTCAGCGGGACCCCGACTACAAGGCGGTACTCACTGCCATCAAGGAAAACAAGCCCGATATTTACTTCTTCGGCGGTATTTATCCGGAAGCAGGCAGACTCGTACGCCAGGCAAAAGAGGTCGGGTTGGACATTCCCATGATCACCGGAGATGGAGTTTACGACCCGACCTTTATCAGCATTGCAGGGCCCGCTGCGGAGGGAACCTTCATAACATTCGGGAAAGAGCCATCAGGCCTTGCTACTGCACAATCTTTTATGAAGAATTATAAAGCAGCATATGGAAACCCTGGTCCCTATTCGATTTATGCCTATGACGCGGCAAATATCATCTTAACCGCAATCGCGCAGACGGGCACGACGGACGGGACAAAGATCGCAGATTATATTTCAAAAACGACATTTCATGGGGCATTCAGCGACATTTCATTCGACAAGAATGGAGATGTGACCAAGGCTCCTTATGTAATCTGGGTCGTTCAGAAGGGTAAATTTGTTGAAGTACAATAGACACACACGTTGATGTGCTTATAAATAATTTCTGGACACACAGGAACAGGGTTCGAACAAATTTTCCAACTGTCCGCTAGCCATCATTCTTGATTCGTTATGTTTACTCAACAGCTTATAAACGGCCTGGCCCTTGGTGCGGTATATGCTCTCATCGCGCTGGGATACACCATGGTCTATGGAATCCTGCAGCTGATCAACTTCGCCCACGGAGAAGTCTACATGCTCGGGGCCTATCTGGGCATCATTATCCTTGGCGTGTTGACCTATCTGGGATTGACGGCTTACAGCCTGCCTCTCTCACTGCTGGTTACCGTTCTTGGGTCCATGGCTTTCTGTGCCGCCTATGGCGCCGCAATCGAACGGATCGCCTACCGGCCGCTCCGAAATGCGACAAAACTGGCGCCGCTCATCAGCGCTGTGGGCATGTCGATTATCCTTCAGAACGTTGTAATGCTTTCCCAAGGAAAGGAATACAAAAATCTACCGCCGATGCTGCCGTCGGAAGGGTTTACGATCTTCGGAGCTAATATTTCACCAGTCCAAATTTTCATCCTGATCGCGTCAATCCTGTTGATGATTGTGCTTCATCTTTTCGTGGCAAAAACCAGGCTTGGCAAAGCGATGCGCGCCACGTCGCAGGATCGCGTCATGGCGGGACTCGTAGGAATCAATGTCAACCAGGTTATTTCTATTACGTTCATGATCGGCTCGGCGCTGGCCGCGGTTGCAGGAGTCATGGTAACGCTTTATTACGGGGTGGTGCACTTTTTCATGGGTTACCTGGCCGGGATTAAAGCTTTTACGGCGGCTGTTCTCGGTGGAATCGGGAGCATCCCTGGCGCCATGCTCGGCGGATTTGTGCTTGGTTTAATTGAAAATTTCTGTGCCAGCTATATCTCGAGCGTATACAAAGACGCTTTTGCTTTCGCTGTGCTTATAATTACGCTGATTATAAGGCCTTCTGGGCTTCTGGGGCAAAAATCGGTTGACAAAGTTTAGGAGGATGATAGAAAAGTTCCACATTGATTATCAAATCATAACGAATTGGCGTCAGTCCTGAGAAGCGTTGAGAAAACAGCTGTTTGTAAAATGTATATTATCATCAGAAGCCTAATGATGATAGGCGATTAAGAGGCGATTGTCTAAGGAGGAATCAATGTCTGATATTAAAAAAATGTATAAAACCATCATGTCGGATAATTTCCCACCCGAAATGACCATATCCTTTGGTAACCAGAAACTAATTTACCAAAAGAGGGCGTGGAAACTCGTCGATGAAGGGAGTAGCGAAATCATCGAAAAAGGACTCCGTTACGGTGAAAACCCCGATCAGCAGGCTGCGATGTACCAGCTCGTAAAGGGCAACCTCACTCTTGCCGGAATAAAATTCATCGACCCGGGCAACGGCCTCGTGAGCAGCATTACCGAGGAACAAATGATTCAGGCAGGAAAGCATCCGGGCAAAACGAATTTTACCGATCTCGACAATGCTCTCAATATCCTGAAGTTTCTGATGGACCGCCCCGCTGCTGCCATTATGAAACATAATAATCCCTGTGGCGTGGCATACGGCAAGAATTCGGCGGAAGCCTACGAACGGGCGAATATGGCCGACCGCATCGCCGCGTTCGGCGGTTGTCTCGTCCTAAACCGTCCGATTGATAGGCAGACCGCCGAAATGGCGAATGCGAACTATCTGGAGGTTGTTGCCGCTCCCGACTATGAGGATGGTGCTACTGCAATACTCTCAAAAAGGAAGAATCTAAGAATTATTAAACTGGAGCAGATCAACAATCTTACAAAATACCGTGATATGAGTTTTGTGGAGTTTAAGGCCCTCATAGACGGTGGCATTATCGTGCAACAGTCGCAAAAGAACATCATTCGCAAAAAAGAGGATTTCCAGGAAGCAAAGACGGTTTACAAAGGACGGGAGTACCTAATTGAGAGAAAACCTACGGTACGGGAATACGACGACATGCTCTTCGGCTGGAATGTGGAACAGGGCATTACATCCAATTCCGTCATTTATGTGAAGGATGGCGTAACCGTCGGCATCGGTACGGGAGAACAGGACAGGGTCGGTGTTGCTGAAATTGCGATTTTCAAGGCTTATACAAAATATGCTGATGCTCTCTGTTTCAAGAAATACGGCATACCCTACAAGCAATTCGAGTTGGAAGCCGGCTTGGGAAAGAGAGAGAGGGGCGCGCTTAAGGATATTGATGAACAGACCAGAAAGGACAAAGGAGGTCTCATTGGTTCCATCATGGTCTCCGATGCATTTTTCCCATTTCGCGATGGTGTGGATGTGGGTATAAAAGAGGGGATATCGGCAATTGTGCAGCCCGGTGGGTCTGACCGTGATTTCGAGTCTATTCAGGCCTGCAACGAAGCCAATCCGAAGGTGACAATGGTTTTCACGGGGCAGCGTGTGTTTAAACATTAATACATGCTAGAGCCTCGTAATTGGTAATCAAACCTCAGCGTGTCTGAACTGAAAAGGCGGCTGAGGTTTTTTATGGAAAAAGTCCTAGAAACGACAATTATGGTACAATGGCGTTTCATCGCCATTGATAGCCATTCTAACTATTGCGCGCATGTTTCTCAGAAAATATATAAACAAAGGGATCAACTCATCCGTTTTTCACAGTAAGGCCTTTATCTCCGGCAATTTTTCCTCAGTCGCTTTTTTCCCCCGCTTAAGGAGTTCTTTTGACTTGGACAGATCATATAAAGCGATTCCCCGCGCACTAACTTGAATTACCACATCAGCAAGCTTTTCCTCCTCTCGTGCGTTCCGCGATGCCCAGAGCGCTGACAGATGTGTGACAATCTTCACAATATTGTCGAACTCGTCGGATTCAAGGGCCCGGTAATTCACATCGACGGCAATCACCTTCTTCGCTCCCAATTCTTCCCGCACGGATCGAACCGGTATCTGGCTGGAAAAGCCGCCGTCGATGAGCGTCCGTTTGTTGATTTCCGTCGGGCTGAAAATGATCGGGAGACTGCAGCTCGCCTGAACAGCACGAGCAACGGATCCTGTTGTTATGGTAACTTTTTCACCGCTCCTTAGATCGGTCGCAATAGCGGCAAAAGGCATTTGGAGGGCAGAAAACTTTTTCCCCTTAAGAATCGAGTCCATGAACTCGTAGATCCCTCCACTGGACACCAGACCGACCTTCGGGACAGTGAGTTTCAGGAAATTTTTCCATTTCGCGCCGAGAAGAATCCTCCGGATTTCCTTAAGGGGTATGCCGGAGGCATAGAGGGCTCCCACGATACTACCCGCGCTGGTGCCTGCAAGTACATGGATGGGGATTCCTTCCTGTTCGAGCGTCTCCAGGACGGCAATGAGGGCAATACCGCGCGCTGCACCGCCAGAAAGTGCTACGCCGATTAAGGGTTTATTGGACTCCAGCACGGCTGCACCTCCACGAAAGAAGGCAGTGATGTTGAGCTGATGGTTCCAGCATATACCGAGATGAAGGCAAATGTTAGTCTTCGACAGGATTAAGAAATGTTGATCCTATCGAATGGCTGAGAATGGGGAGAAAAAGGGCTGTAAAAAGTTATTTTTCGGAAAGTTTCTTGATTGTGTTCTTAATATGTGCTCCCATATCTTCAAAAGCGTACAAAATGCACAAATAGGTTGATGACGACTTGGGAGAGCATTCTCCGGAGACAAGCCGCTCCTCGTGGGCGGTAGCGAAATTATTTGCCATACGTTCCAGCGAATCGCTATCAGCTAAGATTGTGCTGAAAGTCGCAGAGGATCCTGTTACAGCAGCTTCGCCGGTTTTTTTGAGGATATCTTTGCTCTTGACGAACAGCTTGCCTGTTTCTTGTATGGCTCTATCGCTGAACAGAAGGCCGTCTTTGATTCTGCTTCGGCTGTTTTCGTTTATGCGTTTAATGCTCGTGGCGATCTTTTCAACATGAGCAGGAACAGACAGGATTGACCGGGCCTCGTTGCTGGTCGCCGCCATTTTAGCGAGCGTGGTTGTGAGGGCATCCTCTTTCGCGTGAATTTCACCGATAAGATCATCGGCCTCGTCGAGAGAGCTCAGTTTATTTTTCATAAACCCGTCCTCAGTCAGTTCGAGCATTTCTTGTGCTTTGTGCATCACGAGGTATATTTCTTTTTTCAGGTCTTTTACGGTCTGGTCCGCCATATGAGACGCGCTCCTTTCAATGTTCCCGTCATGCAGCGGGATACAGGCAAAAAATATAGGGAACTATATCAGAAATCGGCTGATAAGACATGTTAAATATTTTTATACTGATATTTTAATGTTTTATATATTTCCCTTCTGAACCTTGCTGTAAAAAACTGATCAGCGTGACGACTAACCAGCCCTATCTACGGCATATTTTAGCACATTTCGCCATCATCAAAAGGCTTTTTTCTTGACTTAGCGAAATGCCGCTGGTATAACCTAAACCACCACACCAACCCGTGTCACGGAGTCACTCATGCCTTTTTTTGCCGGAGAAATCTTTGTCAGCGAGGTCCACAAAAAGCCCGTGCTTGACCAGACCGGGGAGGAAATCGGCAGGCTCAAGGACATTATTGTGATCACGGGAGAACCCTTTCCTGCCGTGAGCGCTATCGTTGTTTCATCAGGGAAGCAGCAATTCGTCATTTCCTGGGACAGTGTCAACCTTTTCAATAAACGCGTTATTTCCGCCAATGTTCTTGTCCGGGATATCGGCCCTGCGTCAACCGCGACGACCGATATCCTCATCTATCGCGATTTGCTCGACAAACAGATTGTCGACATCAACGGAGCCAAACTCGTGCGGGTTAATGATCTTGAACTCGGAGACGTTAGAGGTAAACTCTCCCTGGTAGCTGCAGATATCGGGCTCCGCGGTATTCTCCGGAGACTCGGTGTAGAGGCGCGCGGAGAAAAAATATTTTCCCTCTTTCACTATAAACTTCAGCACCGCTTAATCGGTTGGCACTATCTCCAGACCATTGAGCCCAAGCTATCAAGGCTGACGTTGACCATTTCCCGTCAAAAGGTGGCCAGTCTGCATCCTGCCGATCTTGCTGAAATGATCAGTGATGTGTCCCAGCGAGAGCAGACCGCAATCTTCGGTACACTCGATGTTGATACGGCTGCTGAGGCCCTGCATGAACTCGAACCAGGAGTACAGGCTAATATTATTGATGACATGTCCAAGGAACGCGCTTCCGACATCCTTGAGCGCATGCCCCCCGACGAGGCTGCTGACGTCCTGGGTGATCTGCCTGAAGCAAAGGCGCAGGAACTCATCAACCTCATGGAAAAAGAAGAGGCTGAAGATGTGCAGGAGCTTCTCGAACATGAAGAAGATACGGCAGGTGGTCTAATGACGACCGAGTTTCTCGCATTTCCTTTGGATATGACTGTAGAAGAAGCGATCAAAGAACTGCGGCTCGAAGCGCCGGCTGTTGAGACAATCTATTATCTTTACATCCTCGACAGCGCCGAAAAGGTAATAGGGGTCGTATCGCTCAAAAATCTCATACTTGCCTTGCCTCAGACACTTCTTGGCGACATTATGGTAACACCGGTGAAGACTCTTTCGCTTGATGCTAGAGAAAAGGACGTTGCTGAATTTATTTCGAAATATAACCTGCTCGCGGCTCCTGTCGTGGATGAAACAAACGTCCTGCGCGGCATCGTAACCGTTGACGACGTGGTTGACTTCCTTCTGCCGCCGGCATCTAGAAAGAAACGACGAAAACGATAAAACGATAAATGAAGGTCTTTTCCGGATCCTTTTGTCCTTCTGCCGTGCACTCTATTCCTGCTGCATCCTGAAGGATCAGAAAAGAACTGCTCGATGTTTCCGCTGTGCCCTCTATCTATAAATGAAAGGTATGTAAAGTATGAGTCGATGGAAGAGATTTCTCTTCATACTGTCAATCATCGGGCCGGGCGTTATTACAGCCAATATAGATAACGATGCAGGGGGTATTGCAACGTACTCCATCGCCGGGGCGCATTTTGGATACACTCTGCTCTGGACGCTGATTCCGACGACGATTGCCCTGATCGTGGTGCAGGAAATGTCGGCGCGCATGGGCGCGATCACGGGAAAAGGACTGGCCGACCTGATCCGAGAGAATTATGGCGTTAAAATAATTTTCTGGCTCATGGCGGCCCTTCTGATCACGGACCTGGGGAACACGGCCGCGGAATTCGCAGGTTGGGCCGCAAGCGCGGAACTGTTTGGGATCAATAAATACATCGCAGTGCCACTCGGTGCGATATTTGTGTGGCTCATTGTCGTGAAAGGGTCATACCGAGTCTTCGAAAAAATATTTTTGTTTGTGTGTGCAGTGTACCTGGTCTATGTCCCCGCGGCGTTTATGGCGAAACCAGACTGGACCGCGGTCATGACGGAAACGATCAAGCCGACATTTCAGTTCAACTCACCGTATATCCTGATGGTCATCGGCGTGGTCGGTACAACGATTACACCCTGGATGCAATTTTATCTCCAGTCTGCCGTTGTAGAAAAAGGTGTAAAGAAGGAACAGTACTGGGCTTCGCGGATTGATGTAATTTTCGGATGTTTCATGACCGATATCGTGGCGTTTTTTATTGTTGTTACCTGCGGTGCTACTTTATTTAAAGCGGGAATTAGAATCAGCAGTGCCGAAGCTGCTGCCGCATCGCTCGCCCCCATAGCTGGCAAATATGCCTCACTATTATTCGCTATCGGTCTTGCCAATGCTTCTCTCTTTGCTGCTTCGATTTTGCCCCTTGCAACGGCGTATTACATCTGCGAAGGATTGGGATGGGAGGCAGGAGTAAATAAGACCTTTAAAGATGCCCCGCAGTTCATGTGGCTCTATACACTCATCATCGTCGTTGGCGCGCTAATCGTCTTGATCCCGCATGCGCCCCTCATTGCCATCATGTGGATTTCGCAGGTCGTCAATGGGGTCATGCTGCCTTTTGTGCTTCTTTTCATGCTGATGATCATTAACAAGAAAGAAATCATGGAGGATTATACTAATTCAGAGTCATTCAACTTCATTGCCTGGGTAACGGCTGTTGTGATGATCGCCCTGACTGCGGCCCTTGTGGTGACGAGCTTTTTATAAATAACCAGACCTGAGTGCCCCGAGAAATCGCTACCTTAGGCCTGTCCAGAAGGAACCATATAACGTCGTACACGCATCATTTGTTTAGGATGATAAAGAGGAAAGAAAGCTTGCCGATTATCCTCTCGTGGACTAAAACACGGTATATCAGTATGAAGGAATAATTTCTAAACAAATATATCTGGAAGGCATCCAGGAAGAGACGCTGAGAAACTTGCAAGAAGTAATCCGGAAAATCGACACGGACTGGACAGGATCGAAAGCTCGTGAAACCGTAAAACGCTTACGATTCGGTACCTCAGAAGGGACATTGAAAGCGACGTGGATGGCACTGTCATATTAAACCTGAATCCTGCGCCATTAAGCAAAATATGACGCTACGGCCCTTAAAATAACACTGTAATCATGCGGTAGGAAAATACAATGTACCTGATAAAAGGGTTGTCACGTTAACATACCTTTTAGGTAGGTTAAGATTATGCTGTGAAACGCAGTCAAGATATCAATAAAATCAGCATGAACTGATATTTTAGCCGATTTTCACGCAGGATTCAGGTTAAAATGTCGCCCTCATGCATGGTTTTGCATATCAATTCTGCATTATAATTTTACAGCGACGGCGAAAAACCATCTGGTAAATGGGTGCCGTTCAGTGATCTGGCACAGTAGTGAACAATAACGGATTAAGGATAAGCACTATGGAAGAACGCAGGGAAAACGTTGCCGTTGTCGGAGCAAGCCATAAAGAGAACCGCTATTCATATAAAGCGATGAAACTCCTTGAAGGCAAAGGGCACAATCCTATTCCTGTTGCACCGACACATAAAGAAATTCTCAGCAGAAAGGTCTTCCCGTCACTAATGGCGGTTCCACATAAAATCGATACTATTACGCTCTATGTCGGCCCAGCACGTCAGATTTCCATACTCGATGATGCGTTACGGATAAAACCGAAACGCATCATCTTTAATCCCGGAACTGAGAACCCCGATGAATATCAGAGATTGAAAAAAGCAGGCATAGAGGTGATTGTGGCATGTACCTTGAGCATGCTTTGCATGGATCAATTCTGACCAAGTTTCATCAGAAGGTGTGCAAAATGGAATGTAGTATGTGTCTGTGAATCGTTTCTATTCGTACGGTATTGGATCATTCACACCAGCCTCTTTGAATCCCTTCAGCCGCAGGGCGCAACTTTCGCATCGTCCGCAAGCCTTATCACTGTTCCGGTAACAACTCCAGGTCAGATTGAGCGGAGCGCCCAGTGTGGCGCCTACCCTGACAATATCCGACTTCTTCAGGTGAATCAATGGCGTTACGATCTGTACCCGTGTTTCCGGTTTCGTTCCCATTTCGATAACCTTATTGAAGGCCTGATAGAACGTTTCCCGGCAGTCAGGATAGCCGGAGCTGTCTTCTTCCATGGCGCCGATGAATATCTTTGTCGCTCCGATGACCTCCGCCCAGGATGTGGCAATGGACAGCAGGTGCGCATTCCGGAAAGGGACATAGGTTGAAGGAATGGAAATAGTCCGGTCTTTGGGGTTCGGCGTTCCGGGTTCAGGGACCGGAATACTTATATCGGTCAAAGCGGAACCACCGATTACTTTAAGATGTTCGATGCTGACGATGAGCCGTTTCTCGACCTTTAAATAATCGGCAATTTCATTGAACGCCTGCAACTCCCGCGCTTCGGTCCTCTGGCCGTAGTTTACGTGGAGAAAGGCCAAACGGTAATCCATGCCCGCCATGGAAGCACACACGCAACTGTCCATGCCGCCGCTAACGAGTACAATTGCAAGTTCTCTCTTCATGGGCGCAGTTTACCAGCAAAAAAGAGGATTTTCTACTACTTTTTCAGTAGGTTTTAAATTGGGAAAAGAAAACCGGCGGACACCCCTCACTACTCCGCCGGGGGTAGGGGAGTGGTTAATGCGCTCCGTGAATCAGCATAGGCAAACAACGGGTGCAGACCATTTTCTCCTTGCCTTCATGGTAACAGGGCAGATAAACACGGGATTTCTCGTCATTATTGCAGACAAAACATTTTATTTCCTTGTTTGCCATATTATTCCTCCAGAGCGTTTATTTCGTCAACGATTTTGTTTGGATCCATGTTGTGCATCATCGAGCCGAACGATATGGACTCCATGTTGATTCCGGGGCATGTGAAGCATCCATTACCGAAATGTTTCTGGATAACCGCCTTGGCGCCGGGGCTCATTTTGATAACATCCCCTATTATGGAATCTTTTGTGACTTTCTTTTTTTCAGTAATCATACGGTCCTCCTTCTCTGTCATTGATATACCTTACCAGAAATAGAAAGACCATGCTATGACCTGCATCATATACTCGGATGTGATATACGACGAGCCATTTAGCATTGGAAAAGAAAAATTTTCTTGTTTCGCGAACATTCAATAATTTTATTTACGAAATAGATCTGATGCGAAAACGGCTTTTGACGTAAAACAACCGATTATAACAGTGCTACTGACACAGTGAAAAGGGAAATGAGATTGGCTTTTAATCCATGTCACTCTAAGTGCATATTCCATAGGTTTCGGACACCTATTCAAATCTGCTTCGGACAGTCGTTACGATCTTTTTCGGAAAACGCTTACTGCTTCTGCTTTAACCGGATATTGATCGAAGATTCTATGGGATAGCTTCGATTTATTCCTGCCAGCAATTTTATGTATCAAATTTATCGTGATTACTTATCGGTACTGTGACTTATAGTTGAAACTTACAACGTCCTTGCGAGCGAATCACAAGAGCAAAAAGGTGGACACTACACTATAAAATAGTGCCAATAGTCATTGTCGTTTCTATTTCATAGCAATATATTTCTAAAGCAGAATACTTAATCAAATCATCCATCTTTGTTAGAAAATACCTGTTTGCTATCCAATAAACTCAAAATTGACAATATCAAAACGAGCGGATAGACAGGTGAGAGATATTGTGGTGTGATGGCCGAGAAAGATGAAACTGTTATCAATGATAAGATAAATAATCTTGAGCAGATAGCCATGATAATAACTGAATTTATAATATAAAAATCTGTCAATTTACGTTTTCTGAAAGTAAATAGAGTGCTACCAATATAGGATAACAAAGATAATATTAATAAAATAGGCATTATTAGCTGGTAGGCACTTCCAAACCAGTTTAAAATGGAAACTTTCTCGTCAGCCTTTAGTAGAAAATTAGAGCCATAAATATAGGTAACGCGTAGTTCAGGCTCTATGTTTAAGTAAGAAGTATCCACACCCTTGAATTCAGTCAAATAAAAAATAGCGTGACTAAAAGTATTTAGAAGAGGCCAAGTATAGTCTGAATGCCAAGGGGATATTAAACTGGACCTTGCTGGACCGCAATCAAGTTTTTTCTCATAACACGCGGCGTTGATTTCTGAAGCTAGGCGTTGAAAATAAAGCTGACTAGATACTATTGATTGATAATATCCCGCTTCTGAAACCGCATCTCGAAAAGCCCAGATAAAAAATCCGCCCGTATAATCATAACAAACTGAGGCATCCAAACAACCAGATATAATCATCGCATAAGGAAAACCTCCGTTTTTATAGTCTTCCAGATATTGTTTTAGCTCTGCAAAAGATGGAATTGATTCATAAAGTCTCTCCCGTGTTTCCCTTGGAACCGGAATCATAGGATGCCACTCTGTATGCTTAACCCGAGTCAATGCTCCATAAGCATTTAGAAAATTAGACGACTTCAATTCGTTTGTTGAAAAAATACCATAATAGGATTTATTGATTGCAGCAACTGTTAGCATAGAAATTAGAAAAACGACAAAAGGCAAAACGAGAATTGCCAGTCTCCAGGTGCGATTGGCGAATTTCGTTCGATATATTCTTATGGCAGTAACACTCATCACTATCAATAATGACGGGAAAATCCAAACACCCTCTTCTCGTGTTAGCCAGAATGCGGACAAAGTCAAGCCAAGATACATTGACCACAACACCATACTTTTCAAGGAACGATTGTATCTAATCATCAACCCGAATACTCCACTCAGCACCAGAATCGTAAGAGCGGGGTATATTTGTTCTCGTAGTAGGCGATATGTAAAATTACTGTAGCTCATCGGGTTAAAGAGAAGAATTACGAATAAAATGAATTGCCATATCGGCTTTTGTACAATTGGCCTTACTGAAATCGTGAATATGTAACATGCTAATATATATAAAAGATGTTGCGAAAGACTTGGCTGTAGACGTAGTGAAACAGTCATAGCAAGCCAAATAGGGTAAAATGGGCCTTTGACAAGAGTCCATTCGTTGAACGGTCCCAGCCATTCCCCGGTAAGCAAGTAACCTGCTCTGTTCCCGAAAAGCAAGTCATCACTCATAGAATTCCTCGGTACATAGAAACGTAGTCCAGATATGAGCAATAGCTTAGCCAACGATATAAAAACGGATGAAAATAATAACACATTAGACGTTGAGAATATCTTGCTCTTATTTTTCAGTATGTTATTGCGTTCTATTATCATAGTAATGTTAAAGATGTAACTGTTGTTAAGTACAGTAAGAATCACACATATAGCGCAACCAAATATTTACCCCTGTTTCTGTATCGCGGGGGCCGGAAATACAGATTCTTATTATATACTGATTGTAGGCTTTTTAACAAAATGTGTCAATTCTCGGCGAAGAATATTTAAAGCTGCTTGTGGATGATAAGGGTTGAAGGTAACGGGGTATGCGTCCGGAGAAGTCATGCAACGCTGGATGCGCACGTCATGAACGGCGTTCTGAATCTTTTAACTGACACAAAACTGACACAGTCAGTCGAAACATAGGATTTAAATAATCGAAAATATGCTTATTTCTTATATGAGATACACTATGAGCCATATCATAGTTCCGTTGACCGTTCACGCGATATACTGAAATCACAATCAAAACAATAAAACACGGGGAGGACATGAACTATGGACAAATTCGTAAAAGGTTTTATCGTGATGAGTATCGTTTATCTTGGAATTGCGGCTGTATTAGGGATCGTGATGCTCAGCAATCAGAATGTTATGGCGCTGAAGTTTGTCCACTCTCATCTGAATATGTTAGGTTGGGTGTCGATGATGATCTTCGGGGTAGGATATCACATCCTGCCCCGCTTCATGGGCAGACCTCTTTACAGCAACAAGATCGCTGAAGCCCAGTTCTACCTCGCAAACCTATCGCTCATTTCTATGCTGGTCTTTTATACCCTGAACATCTATAGCCCAAATGATACTTTCCGGTTGATAACCTTGGCATCGGGGGTAGTTCAGGCTGTAACAATTTTTCTTTTTTTCTATAACATGCTGATGACGCTGCTTACGAAGTTCGAGCAGCCGCACTAGAAGGAACAGGGCGAAGCGATCGAGCAGGTAGAGATGCAGGTTACATTTAGGTCTCATTGAACCATATATCAGCGCTCCCAGCTCCTTGCAGGGATATTACGATGCGAATGACATCAGACCATCGCGGTCCTTGATGATGATCCTGCCGTCTCTATCGGACAAAAGGCCCTGTTTCTTGAATTTGCTGAACGTGCGGATCGAGGTCTCCACCGTGGTGCCGACCATATCGGCGACATCCTGCTTGGTCAGACGCATATCTATCACGATTCCGTCCCTGGTTTCGATACCGACCTTGTTTGCAAGTTTCAGGAGCAGGGCTGCTATTCTGGCTTCCACGCGCTCGAGTGCAATGTTTTTGAGTGAATCGTAGGAGCTTTTCATCCGATCTCCGAGCTGGAGTGCTATGCAGTACATGAGATTCGGAAACCGATCAACGAGTCGCATCAGGTTTTTTCTGGTAATCTTTATGACTTCACTATCCTCCATAGCGACAGCATTTGCCGGGTAGGGGAAGTTGCTCAGGACCGCGACGCCGCCGAAGATATCGGTTGGCGATATGAGTTCGAGAATAATCTCCTTGCCCTCATGGGAAAGCTTGGTGATTTTGATTTTTCCTTTTGATACGATGTAAAACCATTCCGGCTGATCACCTTCCGTGAAAATTTCCTCCTTCTTTTTGAAAGCACTCGAAACGAGATAGGGATCTAGCTCTTTCAACTCCTCGGCAGAGAGATTTTTAAACAGATCGATTTTCTTCAAATTTTTCATAAAAGCTATGCTCTCCTTGTTTTTGTCTTAGGCCGAGACAACCGCTTCCAATAAATAAGTTCCGATGAGCCCTTCATGAGCAAATCCGGAATTCTTCCGATTTTTTGATATCCAAGATTCCTGTAAAAAGACTGTGCTTTGCGGTTAAACGAGGAGACACAAAGGTAAAAGTTGGGAGAGTGCAAGGCTGTTGCATCTTCTGCGAAACGCATGAGCTTTTTGCCGATGCCCTGTCTGCGCCTCAACGAAGTCACTCCTATTGCACGGAGATAACCTCCCCGTGCAAAAACCTGCTGCGGGGTAAATACGATGAATCCCACTGTTTCCTTTTCAATAATAAGGACATAAGCTTTGCCGGTTTGCCGATCCCGAGAAAGCGCCCGGTCAAAGTCAAACCCTTCCCCGAGTCTTTTCCAGGGTTCGGATGCCGAAAGTATCGCAGTGCATGCGGGGATGTGGATGCGGGTCATCGGGAGTATTTTCATGGATACAGCTTTTTTCATGTACACCGCTTCGCTTCCTGTTTTAGTTTGGAGAAAACGTCCCGGGCCTGACGTTCAGTCTGTTCTCGAGATCCTGTGTTGTCAATAACGTAATCGGCATGCCCCCGCTTTTCACTAAGCGGCATTTGGCTCCGTATCCGGGCAAGAGACTGTTCTTTCGAAAAACCGTCGCGCTGAATAAGGCGCTCAAGCTGCTGCTCCGAGTTGGCATACACAACAACAGTGCGGTCCATTTTATTGTGATATCCTGTTTCGACAAGAAGCGCGGCATCCAACACGATGATCGCATCAGGAGGTTGGTTTCTCAAGTTTCGGACCGACGCGAGAAAAGCTTCGAATACCTTGGGGTGCAGGCACCTGTTGAGCCATGCTCTCTGCTCCTCATCATTAAAAACGATCTCTCCGAGCTTTCTCCGGTCAATCTCCTGGTTGGGAAGAAGAATGTCCTGACCGAAATGATCAAGCACCTCCTTCCATGCCTGTTCATTTCGTTCCAGGAGGCAATGCACAATCCGATCGGCATCTATGAGATGGGCTCCAAGATCCCGGAACACCCTGCCAACAAGGCTCTTGCCGCTTGCAATTCCACCGGTTAAACCTACCAGAAGCATGGCTCATTCCCTGGAAACAGCAATTCGTTTATTGTGTTCCTTTACCGCTGAATGATGGCGAATGTCTTTTTGGCAAACAGCGCAATCATGTCCGTGCTTTTTATTATACCACCCAAAAGGAATTGCAGGTAATCCATATCCGTGGCTAGATAGATATGAACAAGAAGCGCGGCAAAAGCAATGTTGAACAGGTAAATCAACGGATATGAAAAAAGAGCGCCCTGCTCCCTGATGTCGCTTTGGTCTGTTTGAAGAAACACGAAAGTCAGCATGAGATGAAAGGTAAAGGTAGCGCCACTGAGCGCGATGAGTACGTTCGTCGCAGCATCCCCGGCATGTATCGCGATAGCGGCCCCATAGAGGAGAAGTGCAATGAACGTATAGAGAGGGAAAAAATAGGGCGCTAGAGTGATGAGAAAATTCGATTTGGTCACTGTTACCCGTCCACCGCGCTCGCTGGCTTGCAGGGATTTGACTGAGCCACCGAAGATGACCGCGAAAAGCGCGTGCGTAAGTTCGTGAGCGATCACATACGTAAAAATGGGTTTTTTGAAAAGAAAATGCACGACACAGTACGTTAATCCACCCGCAATAAAGTAGTACGGTGCCGCCGGTCTGTAGACGAGAGAAAAAACCACCACGCCAAATTCCCAGGAAAAGCCCAGGCAAAAGGGGATGAGCACGAGCCCGAGCAGAATTTTCACAATCCTTTTCGTCATGAGGTCAGAATAAATTCTCCAGAATGAATTGGACTAGCAGAACGGTATCCGATAGACGATCAACGAGCTCTTTTTATCACTGATGAGTCCGGTCTCATCTTCGTACGCGGCATCTTTATAAATGAGGGAATTAAGGAAAACTTCGGCGCCCATCGTCTTCAACTCCCTAGCGTATCGAATCTGCCCAACGGGGCAGTGCAGATCATGACTATTGTCTGAAGTACACAGGTTGCGGTAACCCACTTCAAGCTCGGAAGAGGGGCGGTGCCCGCTGAGAAGCCTGAGAATGTTTTTGTCAAGTTTAATTCCCCCTTCATCAATCAGACCATCGAGGATTCGTGGTTAAAGAAGTTTGGGCATAATGTTCCTGATTCCGGCCCGCAGAACAAGGCAAGCTATGAATAGCTGACGGTCCGTGAGAGGCGACTTCACCGGAGTGGCGCATCAAATAGTCCGCTGTATGCGCACCAGCACAACAAGGGAAACAAAACCGAAAAAAATATTCGCAAACCATGCCGCTAGGGATGGCGGGATGGTCCCGGACTTTCCGAGAGACGAACCGATGCTCATTAGCGTCCAGTATAGAAAGGCAACCAGTACGGCAAAGGCGAAACCCTTGCCTGCACCGCCGCTGCGGACCTTGTTGATAGAAAAAGGTACCGAAATGAGCACCATGAGCAGGCTGGAAACGGGGAAGGCAATTTTGTTATATAAATCCACTTCGTACTGAGCAACGTTGTACCCGCTCGTCTTAAGCCGTTTTATGTAAGCCCACATTTCCGAAAAGCTCATTTCTTCGGCATCCTTGACAATCATGCCGAGATCATTTGGGTTGGCGACAATATTGTATACCTCACCGTCCGAAGGGTATGAACGGATAGCGTCTCCATCCTGGGCATAGGTGCGGCTGTTCCTGAGCAGCCATGCGCCGTTTTCCCACACGAGACTGCCTGCCTTGATGCGCTCGCGGACGGAGAAGTCCTGATTCAGCTTGTAGATATTAAGGCCAATCATTTCCATGCGGTTCGGAGAAACCAGTTCGATATTGGCGATGCTGTTGTCCGGTCCGCGGAGCCATAATTTCTGTTGCTGAAACATAACCTGTTGTTGTTTCTTCTCGATTTCGACGTTTCTGATGTAGTTAGCCAGATAGCTATATTTGGGCATGATGATTTCATTGTTGATGAAGCCGAACGCCGATATGGCCAGACCGCCTGCCAGAAGGGGCGCAATGATTTTCCCGAGGCTCACGCCGCTTGCCCGCATGGCAATGATCTCATTGTGACGCGATAGATTACCGAGGGCGAGGAGGACTGCGATGAGGGTGGCCATGGGAAGTGAAATCGTAATCATGCTGGGAATACTGAAAAGAAAGTAACGGGCGACTTGAGATAGGGAAGCATGGGCTTTGATGAGTCTGTCCGCTTTCTGGAGAAACTCGACGCAAAGATAAACGACTAGGATGCCGATTAGAACACCTAGAACAAGAGTGAGGAATTCGCGAATGATATGTTTGCTAATAAGTGTCATGTTGGTCAGGAGAGCTTGCGCCGTCGAAATTTGTTCCGCAGACGCTCTTTAGTTTTATAGTAGTATAGAATAATGGTATCCCATATTTTGAGGTTGATTTCACGTCCTTTTTTTATGACGAAGAGAAACGAGGCGACCACCATGAGGCTGTTCGGAATCCAGAATGCGAAGGCGGGATTTACCGTCCCGGTTTCGGCAAGATTCGTCGCTCCGGCCAATAAAATATAATAAACAAGAAAAACCAGGAATGCGATAGTAATGCCGGACGATTTCCCCGAGCGGCTCTGCCTTATGCCGAGCGGCGCGCCAATGATGCCAAAGATAAGGCACGCAAATGGGATGGAAAGTCGCTTATGCAGCTCCGTTTCCTGTTGATAGATTGGCTTTCCTTCACCTCGCGCTGTTTTTATGTCTTGAAGCAGTTCGGTGCTGCTCATATCTTCAAAACTTCTGCCAGGAGCGCCCTTTCCTGACAGAGAACTTTTGATGTCGAGATAAAGTTTAGCAGTTGTAAATCCCATGAGCGAATAGGTCTTTTCATCGCGAGGCGTCATGTGAATGGTACCGTCCTGTAGGGCCAAGGTGACTTTGAGCGCCTGCGGGTCCGCAATGAGCTTTCCCTGTTTTGCAAGGATAATATAGGGCTCTTTGACAGATCGTTCATCGGATATGAATACACCCTCCATGTTATTAAGTGAATTCATCTTATCGACGTAGATCACCATGCCTTCGAAGGTGTTGCTGAAAACACCGGGCTCGATGCCAACCATGGCACTCGATTTTACCATATTGAACAGATGAGCCTTGAGAGACGTGTTGGCGCGGGGAACAAGAATCAGCGACGTTGCCGCAGTGACGCCGAAGGTGAGGACCGCTAGAAAAAAAACCGGCCTGATCATGCTGTAAAGACTGATTCGAGACGCTTTCATGGCAGTCACTTCAGAGTCGGCGCTCATAGTAGTAAAAGTGGTCAGCGTCGCGACAAGAAGCGACATGGGGAGCGTAATGACCAGGAAACTCGGCACGACGTAAATGAGAACCGTTATCGTTTCTATCAGGCCGGCTCCTTTAGATACGACGAGGTCGGCCAGCCGAAACAACTTATCAAGAAAAAGCACGAAAAGGAGCACCGCCATGGTCATGAGAAAAGGCGGTATCATTTCGCGCAAAATATATCGGTCAAGTGTTCGAAACACGATTATTTCCTTATTTCCTCGAGGATATTCTGCTCTATTTTATTCATGTCAAAGTAGTCTTTTTCAAGTTCCTCGACGTAGAAGCGGTCCAATCCGCTGTTGATCAGGAAATCTTCGCGAACTCGATTGTCCCGGGAAACGATGATGTGGGGCAAAAGGTTGTTGAGGTAAAACGATTCTTTCCGGATATCAAGTATGATTTCCTCGAATACGTTGTGCGGCACGGGACCTTGAACGATTCCCTTGGACTGTATTTCTCGGTTAAGGTCCTGAATGAAAATTTCCTGATCCTCTTTTGAGTTCAGCTCTGCGTATATGCTTTTGAACCGATCCTTGATATAGCGATGAATGGCTATGTACATTTTATCATCGTCGTTAATCTTCGTGATAGAGGCAGAAAGATCACGATAAGTTGTATCGCCCGATTTAATCTGCTGGAGACCGAGATAAAGCACGTCGACTTTCTTACGGCCGTAGCGCGTCAAATAACGGTTGTCCCGCAGCGTACCGATAAACAAATCGCGGAATAAATCGGCGTTGATCTCGTCAAAAACCTCTTTATTACCGAAAATGCTCCGGATGTTATCCTCGCTGAGTGTGGAGTCCTCCATGAAGGCGATGTTGTTTACCATCGTTGCTGTGCTGTCGTAACGGTCGAAATAGGTCAGAATGCGGCTCATCGCTTCGAGCACGCTCATATCGTTGGTGTCGCGGGCGTGCTCATCGCAGGCGCGGACCGTGTCGAGTAACAGGCCCTCAAAAGCCTGGTCACGAACAACCGTCGACTTTTGTTTTGCCATGAGGAGTTTGATGAGATCCTCCTGCGAGATGTGTCCCTTAAGCTTGTCAGCCTGGAAAAAAAGCCCCTCGAAGATTGCCCGGACTTCCCGTACATAGTCGGGTTCTTCAATTTCGACGATGTTCATATCCTTAAGAAGAAGTTCGTCGAGTGTGTCAAAAAGGTTGTGAGGGATATTGAGCCTGAGGCTGAGGGTTCGTAGCCGGGAGAGCTTGGCCAGATCGGAAGGATTCACCTCGCCCTCTTCCGACACGGAGATAAGGATATCCTTATATTCATCCACGATTTTTTTGTTCTCGGGAAGTTTATACATTCCGTCTATCTTGATTCGTTCCTGCTGATAGGGAACGATCCCGTATTGTTTGGCGAGTACTTCCAGCTCTTTATGTGCTTTGTCCGATAGGAGCTTCTGTTCCGAGTAATACTTATTGAACGTGTTAAAGTACTCCTGGTTGTGCAGGTTGAGCAGCCGAAAAAGAAAAACGAGGGCCTTTGGGTCTTCGAGATTTTCGAGGAGCTCTTTACAGAGTTGTGTATCATTTGCGGCGCCGACGGTAGGGTTTCTCTTAAGATTCTTGCCGATGTTCTTGAGAATATCACGTTGAATGCTCCTGATCTCGGATTTTCTGGAGGTATGAACGAAAAAAAAATAATTGGAGACCGCGTTGCCAGTCAGAAAGACATGATCGAATGACTCTTTACCATTGGTTTTGTTTGTAAAGGTGATTTTATCACTTTTGTCGTAGAAGGCACCATACATGACCAGACGGTTCGAGACATCCTTTCTCAACAGGTCTTTGAGCGGCAAGTCTACGCCGAACATGTATTCGCAGAGACTGCCACCTGTCCCAGAATAACTGATGCCCGTCTGCGAAATGATAAATTCATTTCTTCCCGAGAAAAATCGATCCCCTTCTGCAAGGGACTCGTAACAGTACCTGCTATTCAAGTCAGCGCCCATAATCGTCACGAAATAATCAATTTTTTCGTTGGCTTTTCCGTGAAGTTTGATTTCGTGGATCATAACAACCCATTATAGCAAACTGATATGTTTTTTTAAATAGAAATATCGCGCAACAGCGGAAAAAACCGAATTTTATTAATACTGTCCTAACCTTCATCGTATGAAGATATGCCTATCGTTGCAATCAGGTTTTTGGTCTTCTTCCCGATCGTTCAGTCATTCCACACTTCAGTTATTCACACTTCAGTTATTCCCCTGTTCAGTTATTCCCCTTGATACTCATCGTAATAAATCGTATAATGCACAACGCGAAATGAGCAGCCGAAAGTACCTAATGCTGACAATGGAGATGGTTGCCTGAAATGGAATCACATGTTTCAAAAAGCGGCAGCGTGAAACAGATTGTATTTCTCATCGTCCTGGTCGCTGCGGTAGTCCTTTTTGTTGTCGGATTTATTGCCAAAGACAAGAAGAGTGCCGCGAAGATCATTACGACGGGCGATAAGGCATTGGAATTCAGGCTCCCTGACATGAACGGCCAACTCGTAAATCTTTCTGATTTGCGCGGTAAAATCGTTCTCCTCCATTTCTGGGCGACATGGTGCCCGCCCTGCGTTGAAGAAATTCCCACGCTTGCCTATCTCAACCAAGAATTGGCAGGAAGGGACTTCGCGATGATGACAATAAGTGTAGACGAAGGCGGTGCCAAGGCCGTGGAATCTTTTCTAAAGCAAAAGGAACTGAACATACCCGTACTGCTTGATCCCGACCGGATCACAGCGACGCGTTACGGCACCTTCAAATTCCCTGAAACATACATACTAGACCGTGATGGTGTTGTGCGGTACAAAATTATAGGCCCCAGCAATTGGCGCGATCCATCGGCGGCTAAACTGTTAAAAGATATGATGGCCTCTCGCTAGCGAGTACCCCGTCCATGAACAGGTAAAAAAATCAGGAGTGCATTTTATGTCCGATAGCTTAGTAACGTTACTGATCATTGTTATTGCCTTTCTCACTCTTTCCCGGTTCGGTAACGGGGTTGCAGGAGGTTGAAGGACCGCCTCCCGTTCCTTCTGTAGAAGGAATAAGAAAGATAACAATTTTCAAGATAAGAGTAAAAAGTAGTATTCTGCCATGAAAAAGATTCTTATTACAGCCCTTGTATTTAGCGCGGTCTCTGTTCTCCTTCTCATCCTATGGTTTTTTTTAGCTCTTCGTCATCTCCCCGATGTTTCCGTGCTCAAACACTATCGCCCGGCGGCAGCCGCCGAAGTACTCGATAAGGATGGAAACATTCTGACCCACTACTATGATCGCAAATTCCGGGTCTGGGTGCCTATTGCGGCCATGCCCGACCTTGTCATTCGTGCCGTGATAACCGCAGAAGATGATACCTTTTTCGAGCACGGCGCAGTCAACTATAAAGCCACGTGGGATGCGTTGGTTCGCGACGTCGAGAAGCACCGGTTTGCACGAGGAGGGAGTACAATTACGCAGCAGATGATCAAGAATGTTCTTCTGTCTAAGGAAAAAACCATAACGCGCAAGTTGCGCGAATATATTCTTGCAAGGCAAGCAGAACAAATCCTTTCCAAACGCAGGATACTGGAGATATACCTGAACGAAGTAGAGTGGGGCGATGACATATACGGCATTGAGGCGGCCAGCAGGTATTATTTCGATAAACATTCGTCGGAACTTACAGCGTCTGAAGCCGCGCTTCTGGCCGGCATGTTACCTAATCCGCATTACTACAACCCTTATAAGCGGCTAGGGAAGGCCAGACATCGGCAGGAACAGGTTCTTTTCAACATGCACCAGGCAAAACTTTTGACGGATGAGGAATATAATGAGGCACTTTCGGCGCCGATCAACCTCCGGCAGGAAGGAAAAGGAAACTTCGATTTTTCCGAGTTCTACAACCGGAACAATCGTCCTTGTTATCAGGTCGCTCTCGAGCAGATACTCCTGTCACTCTACGGCGACCAGGCATTGTACCGCGGCGGCCTGACAATCCGGACAACGCTAGATAAAGCGCTCCAGGAAGATCTGCACCGACGGATAGATGCCTCGAAGGACGCCAGATTCGGAGAGAACGGAACAATTTCCGTGGTCAGTCAGGAGGGCGTGGTCAGGGCGATTGTTTGCGCGGAGGGCCAGGAGTCGGAAATCCGATCACAGGCCGAGATCCCCGGACTGCCAATCACTGGCTACGATGTCAGCGTTTTGCCGGCCGACTCCCTCACCCGTGAGCAGATCATTCTGCCGTCAGCCGCAACGGGAACGTCGAGGTTGTCTCATTAGAACTCTATATTCGGTCGGAGAATGAACTGAAAGTTGTTTTTGTCACTTCCGGCGGCAAGAACGCCCGTATATTTTTTCGCCGACTCCCAAAACAAAACCGACCGCTAGGGAAAAAGCTATTTGCCTGCCAGGTAAAAGCCATTTTTTATCAACGAAAAAAAATGCTGGATCAGCAAAAATGCCTGCAGTCCATGTCGTAAGTGTATTCGGATCCGATGTTGTTGAACAGGGAATATTCCTCCTTTTCATAATTTAACCGGCTTCTGCTCGCGGATACGTAAATAATGTCGATCAAGTCTGGATTGCCATGCACTTTAGCGCCGATCCGAAATCTCCAGCTCAGTTTTTTGACCGGCGATTTTCGGTCACCTCGTATTTTCCACTCGATTTCCTGACAGTTTGCTCATTGTCCTTGATTTGATAATTACCTGAGCTGATCAAATATGCGCTGTAACCGAGGCCCTTGGTGTCTTTGCCGCCGCCGTAGTAGAAATTTACCACGTTGCCGGCCAATATTGAGAAGGCCCAAGGCTCCTCGAAACCAGCCGTTAGGGCTTTGACCCGGTTGAAGTTACCTGATACCTGCGCATGTCCTGATCGTGCTTCTTGAGATAGACACCGAGGGTGGGCATCGGGGCTGTAACTTGCCTCGATAACCATGAAATGCGGGAGAACCGCCGCCCTCGCGAGCAGTATACGGTATATGTCGAGTTCGGTCATTTCACCGAGTTGAGGAATTAGTGATCTGGTGAGAGCCATGATCAGGTCAATATCCGAGTAATAATCATCTGACTCGAATACAAATTTGAAACGCTGGAATTTTTTTTCCTGTGACGCGGCCTGCTTCTGACTGCAGAAATCGGTAATGTTCCGAACACACGGGCTGGCAGGAGGAGCAGAACGGCCATCAGGAGAAGGAGAAAAAAGAATTCAGAGGATTTATGTCTTATCAGGGACAACAGGCAGGGGATGGGAGAAGGATAGCACAGGTCGCCAGTTAATGAGAAGTTCAAAGTACAGCATTCATGGAAAAATCTTGCTTGTGCCAGATTGAACCATATCCAAAGAACTCTGAATTGTCGTTAAGCCATCGCTACTTCGCGAAGCTTCGCAGAGATAACGCGGGAACATCCGGGCTCCGGCATCGTGATTCCATAGAGTGCATCGGCCATCTCCATGGTCCGTTTGTTGTGCGTGATCGTGATGAATTGCGATCGGTTGCTCATCTCGCGTATGAGGCGTGTGAAACGGGTGACATTTGCCTCATCAAGCGGTGCATCGACCTCGTCGAGCATGCAGAAGGGACTTGGCTTGACAAGGAAGGCCGCGAAAAGGAGCGCAATGGCCGTAAGAGCCCGCTCGCCACCCGACAGGAGCGTGATACTCTGGAATTTTTTCCCCCGCGGTTGTGCGATGATCTCAATGCCTGATTCAAGGATGTTCGCGGGGTCGAGGAGTACGAGTTCTGCCCGACCCCCTTCGAAGAGGAGGGAAAAGACTTCCTTGAACTTTTCCTGGATGGCGTTGAAGGCCGCGTTAAAGAGTTCAATAGTCTCTCCGTCGAGCTTGGAAATGGTTGCTTTCAGATTATCGATGGACTCGTTGATGTCTGTCTGCTGGGCCGAGAGCAGATCATACCGCTCCCTGAGTTCTCCGTATTCCTGAAGTGCGTCGACGTTGATCGGTCCCATCTGTTCGATTTTTTCGTTCAATTCATCGAGCCTGGCGCGGGCTTCCGACACATTGATCTCGAACTGTCCCATTTCCCGCACTACAGTGTCGAGTTCCGTGTGATAGGTGGTCCAGATCCGGTCTCTGAGGTGCTCGATTTTCATGCGGAGTTCGGTGCGCTTGACCTCACTGGCAGAAAGACGTTTCTGTTCGGACTCGATGGCATGTCGTATCTGTTTTGCCTGTTCCTCTGCGGCCAGGAGAGCCTGCGCTTTGACCGCATGCGCCTCCTGTTTGGAAAGGAGAACCACCCGTTCAGCATCAAGAATCTCAATAAGCTCCTTAATCGCTGCTTCGGCCTCCGCGATGGAAGCCTCGAATTCGTTCAGCTTAATGGCAATGGTTGCAAGTTCAGATTCTCGTTTGGCGAGCCGGTCACCAAAGTCAGCCTCGGATTTTACGAGCGATTCTAGGTTTCTCACAGCAGCGGACTGTTTTTCCTGCAGCGACGTCAGTTCCATTCTGATTTCGGTGATCGAGACTCGCTCAATCTCTATCTGTTCCTTCCGGAGCGAGAGTTCGGCCTGAAGAGCCTCTATGCTTGCTTGAGCGCTCGTATGCCCGGATTCAAGGTTGTGAAGAATCTCGCTTGATTCTACGATTTCCGCATTGAGTTCCTGCCGTGACGCAGCGCGTGCCGCTGTCTCCGCATCGAGTACCTTAATGCGTTCTTTCACGTTGCCGATATCCTCCTCAACGCCGAGACGATCCTTTTCTTTATTGATAAATTCGATGTCGGCGCTGTGGATCTGCCGAGCGACTTCGGCTTCGAACTTTTTGTCCGACTCAATAGAGGCATCGAGGGAAGAGAGATTTGCTTCGAGTTTCGCAACATTTACGGTCAAATCCGCCACTTCGTGCTCGAGGTCCTTGATTTCGCGCCGCTTAGTAAGCATGCCTGTTCCGGAGGCTTCAACCGTCCCTCCGGTTACCGCCCCCCACGGATCGAGGATCTCCCCAGTCAGGGTTACGACCGTCTTGTCGAATCCGTCCTTATTCCACAAATAGAGGGCGGTATCCATGGTGTCGACCACGACTACATCACCGAGCAGATATTGCGCAACACTGTTGTAGCTTTCGTTGCAGCGTACGATACTGAGCGCCGAGCCGATAACACCAGCATGACCGTTTTTGACAAAGGGCGCCGATTTGACTTCCCGCGGAGTTCTGGGTACGAAGGTACTTCTGCCGCCACTCTTCGTTTTCAAGTATTCAATAGCTTTGAGAGAATCATGCTGGGAATCAACGACAACGTATTGAAGTCGCTCCCCGAGGACCGCTTCAATTGCGACTTCGTACTGTGGCTCGGTCTCAATCATGTCCGCCACGAGACCGTGGATTTTGCCGAGCCGTTCAGTCGACGAACCTTCTTTTTTCGCCGACATGACGGTCCGAACGCCTTTCTGATAGCCTTCAAGACTTTGTTCCAGCTCGATCAGCGAGCGGAGCCGCGAATTCTGGGCCGCGAGACGGTTCTTCGTCTCGTTCAATATGTTCTCCACCGATTTTTTTCTGATGAGGGCCTGCTCTAGGCGGTCGGCTATCCGGGTATGTTCTTCCTGTATGGCATTTTTCCGCGCAACGATTTCGTCGAGCTCCGTCTCTTTGGCGGCAACATGGGCCGTCAGTTCCTGGAGCTTCCATTCCAACTCTTCTTTGTCCTTCAAACCCCGTGAATCCTGCTCGTCAAGCTGTGAGATCCGCGTCTGCAGATTCGATATACGTGTTTTCACTCCGGCAGTCGCCGCCATCGCGTTTAGAACATCGGTCCGCGTCTCGTCGAGAGAGAGTTCTTTTTCTCTGAGTGCGCGGGAGAGTGTTTCCAGATGGCCCATCCGATCGGCCAACACGGCGTTCTTTTCATTGATCGAAGCGGCCAGTACAGAGGACTCATCTTCCTGCAGCGCCTTCTGTGTAGCCACCCGTACGGCTTCCTGCTTCAAATATTCCATCTCCGAAATGTCGCGACCGCGCTGCTCCGTGAGGGAGGCGATTTGGCTCCGCGACATTTCAACGCGGTGTTCGTAACGGCTGAGAGCGGTTTCTGTTTCATGGATCTTGTGTCTCAGCGCGGTGAGTTCATGCTCAGCGGAAAGGGCATCGGCCCGGGATTCTTCAATAGTCGACTCGATCCTTCCAAGGTCAGCGTGAAGCGCTGTAATCTCATCCTCGGCCTTCTTAAATTCCTCTGTTACTGCCGTCCATTCTATTCCAAGGTTCGAGTAATCGACGGAGGAGAGACGATAGTCGATGTCTTTCATTTCGGCACGGAGTTTTTGGTACCGTTCAGCTTTTTTCGCTTGCCGTTCTAGGGAGTTAAGTTGGCGCTTCACTTCGATGATGATATCGTTGACCCTAAGCTGGTTCTGATGGGTCGATTCGAGTTTGGAGAGCGCTTCCTGTCTGCGGGCTTTGTACTTCATGACACCAGCCACTTCCTCGAACAGAAATCGGCGGTCTTGCGGTTTGGTGGAAAGGATCTGGTCCACCTTGTCCTGTTCGATGATAGCATGAATCCGGGCGCCGACGCCCGCATCCATCATCAGATCGCGGATGTCCTTAAGGCGGCAGGGGATCCTGTTGATGAGGTATTCGCTCTCTCCAGATCGATAGAGACGGCGCGTGATTTCGATCTCTTCGTATTGCCCGAACTCCGAAGACAGACTCCCCCCTACATTCGTAAGCCTCAGTGTCACTTCAGCCATACCTAAAGGCTTGCGGCTTTCGCTTCCGTTGAAGATTACATCCTCCATCTTGTCGCCGCGAAGATGTTTAGCGCTTTGTTCACCCAGAACCCAGCGAATTGCATCGGAGATGTTGCTCTTGCCGCAGCCGTTGGGGCCCACCACGGCAGTCACACCAGGTTGAAAAGTGATCGTAGTCTTGTCGGAAAAGGATTTGAAACCGATCATTTCAAGGGTTTTGAGCTGCATAAGCCTCCTAGTAACAAAATAGGTCAAAGTTCGAAGTTCCGTGAACAAAATACAACATGACTGTGGAAATTATGGTGATGCCCTTGTTTAGTCGTTTTTATAGCATAAGTCTGGTGAATTGTAAAGGGGAAAATAACAAGGTAAAGTGTTTGGCTGGATGAAATATACAATATATTGTGGTGATTGTGCTTAGACTTCCCGGTGTAAAAGTCGCTTAAAACCCATTTTCATGGGCAAAAAAATCGCCAGAATATTGACCATCATAGCAACGCAAAATGAAAGACCGATAAGTATCCAGCCTAGCCCTTTAATTCTGATTCCTGTAGTTTGAGCCATGAATAATTTGTATACGGGCCAAGCTTCGAAAGTAATCACACAACCGATAAACATCATAGTCAGAAGCATATACACAATCCCTCCAAAGCCTGTCGGGATTTGTGCTGCATTCTCGTACTTGAATTTAGGGTATATTGCGCCGATACCCACACCGAGCGCCGTGATTCCAAAGGTCATCATGAAGATGGTGACGATGCCAAGAACCATCATGAATGGAGTAACCTTGAGCAGAATATTGGAGAGGACAATCAACGCTTCGGCAAGCGCCAGAAGCGGAAGCAGACTGCTCCAGAATTTCGACCAGAGAAAGTCTTTCAGGGACAGCGGGGCCGACCGAACGATCCAAAATGAAGCCCCTTCAAGGCTTACTGCAGGGAAAACGAAACGTACGGCAACAGCAGAGGTTACAAAGCCGACCATGCCGAGGTTCAGAAAGGAAATGAGGTTCTGGAGAAAAAAACTTGGCATAGCCGCACGTTCCAGCGGCAGAAGTTTGAAACTGTAAATGTACACCACCATCAGGGCAAAAATAAGAAAAAGCTGGGACCACTGCGACGTGTCGCGAAAGAACAGCTTGACATCCTTCAATACAACCGCGCGCATCTTTCCCGGGAAGGGGCTAGAAAGAGCCGTGAAGCATGCATCTGCTGCCCTTGAACGCGAGATCGGGGACTTCCTCCCCTCCTGGGATCTCGACCAGCCGGAGTAGTAGATTTTCAGGCATGACCATTCCCCGATCACGATGCTAGCAAGCGCCGTGCTCCACAGCATCATGATATAAAAAAATGATTCTCCCATCGTCCGCCGAAGAAGGGGGGAGAGAATTTCCGTTGCCCAGGAGCTCGGGAGGAGAGGAGAAACGGGAGCGCGCATGGCCGTGAGATACTGCACAATCGATGGAAACGCATCGGGATCAACGAGTTTTTCAGGCTGAAGCAGACGGAAAAGAATATAAAGAACTACAAAAGAGAGCAACCCGAACAGCACGATGATATCCTTTGCTCTCCGCGCGGGAAAAGCGCTGACCAAGAGCATGGTCACGACTATCCCCAAGGATGCCGGAATGCATAAATAAGGAACTATGGTGAAAATCAGACCGAGATAAAATAAAAAAGAAGCCTTGAACACCATGCCATATGCTAGGAAGACTGGCAGGCCGTAAATGAGCGTCATCCATGATGAGTCGATGATAGTCTCTATGAATTTGGCACGGTAGATGGTTTCGATCCTGACCGGCGCGGAGAGAAGGATATCAAGCTCTCCGGAAAGATAAAAAGTGGAAAGCGCGGTGACAATGTTGCTGAATACAAGAATGGAAAAGAACGTCAGCAGTATCATGGCTAACAATCGCAACGCAAGCAGGTCACCGAGACCTTCGATGGTCCTGAAATAACTGAGGACGCGGTAAGACACGGCGTACAAAAAAGCCCAGAAGGCGAGACCAAGGAGGACAAGCAAGAAGGTCCGGAGCCTGTCACCTGGCGCCAGCTTCGTGAGTCTATTTTTTACTGCATAATACCGTGGTGAAAGGAGAAGAAACATGGTGTTTTTCCTACAGAAGAACCGAGAAAAACCGTGATGCCATCGCCTTGAAAACCGGCACTCGATCCGTTGAAAGCGTGCTCAGTGATAATGTAACCGAATACCAGGCGTGTCCTTTTTCACTAGAACGCTTCGTCCCCCCCGGTTAACTTCAGGAAGATCGGTTCAAGATGACTTTGTTCCATTCGTGCCATGCGGCCGAGGTCTTCGACACTGCCTTCGGCTATGAGCTCACCTTTATTGATTATTGCAACGCGTGTGCACATCTGCTCTACGATTTCCAACGTATGAGTGGACATAAAAACAGTAACTCCCGTTGATGCGAGATCCTTGAAGATATCTTTCACCAATCGGGCGCCGCGGGGATCCAGACCGACCATGGGTTCGTCTACGACGAGTACTTTGGGGCGGTGAAGAAGGGCCGACGCCATAACCAGGCGCTGTTTCATACCATGGGAAAAATTCTCGACAAGCTCGTTTTTCCAATCACTTAATCCAAATTGCGCAAGAAGTTCATGAAGTCTTCCCGATGCATCTGTCATTTCATACAAACGTGCGACGAATTGCATAAACTCCACGGCAGTTAGTTTTTCATACAGGAAAGGCCTGTCTGGAATGAATCCTGTGATGAATTTAGCCTTAAGCGGCTCTTTTTGCACGTCAAAATTGCCTATGACGGCTCTTCCGCTCGTGGGCTGAAGCAGTCCCGCAATCATTCTGATGGTCGTGGTTTTCCCGGCGCCGTTCGGACCCAGAAATCCGAAAACCTCGCCCTGAGCTACATCAAGGCTGATATTGTTTACGGCGATCAGTTTGCCGTAGTTTTTTGTAAGGTTAATGAGTTTTATCATATTTTATCTAAATCGCGGATTAAGCTCCTCATAAAATATAAATACTGAACCAGGGCCATTGATTACATTATAGAGGTCACGTTTATCATTATTTTATTTGTATTCCAAAACCTCGACTTTCAACTTACCGACGAGCTTAATAATATCTGATTGCCGGTCGAGGTTTCCCGCAACAAACCGAATATGTGTGGCGTCAGCAGGGAACTGGTTGAGCGTAGGATCCACGGCAACCCATTTCCCGATCCAGACTTCGGGCCAAGCATGGTAATAGAAGCCGTTCTCCATATACACGATTCCGGCAGCCATACGCGTGGGAATGCCCGCGGCACGGGCAAGGGCCGTATAAAGTGCCGTATGCTCGTTACAATCGCCTTCACGGGTATTTAAAACTTCCAGGGCGCTCGGAATGCTCACCACAGGTTTTTTTACAAGAGCTCCATAAACCCATTCATTCAATTTTTTAGAGGCTTCGATCGCTCTTTTTTCACCGGACAGGATTTTCGCAGACTGGTCTATGATCTTGCGGTCATCGCTCTGTATCAACGCATTTGGTTGGAGATACCCTGCGAGCTCCTTTTCCGAATAAGGCAGGCGATACCCTGATGCTGTGTCGTCTCTGGTTATCTCAACGATATCACCCGCTGCCCGCTGCCCGTCGCCGTCGAGCTGGAAACCCTGCAGGTCCACACCTTTTAAACGGACGCGCAGGAATTTTACCTGTGACGATTCCTTTATAGGATCAGACGGGATCATCGTGAGATCGATGATATCGACGGTGGGACCTCTTTTGTCAAGAATCTTTGCTTCCGACATGCTTTCCCTGAAGATGACGTACCCCAGGGCACTTTCTTCCTTGATCGTTTCTCCGTTTTGCGTGATCCAGGAAGTCGTTTCCATTCCCTGGAGGGATTCCTTGAGCTTGTAGATCATATGCTCTTCATCGCCGATCTTAATGCGCTCTTTTGACTCGACATTAATTACGGCATCTTCAGAAGACAACGTGGCCGGATTAAATACAGTAAAACGATATTGCTTGCCCGCTTCCAGCCCTGCGAGAAGAATTGCGGGTTTGATGTTCGGAGAGAGATACGGAGGATGGGAAAGGTATATTTTTTCAGAACGCCGGCGACCCCCTGTATCGATATCCAGAACAAGTCTTTTCGCGATCACCGCGCCCTTTATCTTCATTGTGGTCATCCCGGAGGTCATGGTAAAATCAAAATATTTCAGAAGAAAGTTCTTCGTTGTGTAGCTGTTTATCACTGTTTTTACGTGCTGCACCGAACCGAGCACGAGGATGTCGAGTTCAGACTCTTCGATGAGATGATAGGTCTCCGCTTCGGGGATAATCTGGGTATGAGCATAACCGATTTTTCTGCCCTGCTGGTAAATGCCGAACCATTCATCTGTGGCTTGCACTCCTTCTGCCGTTGCGGCATCGAGTGCAATGACCGAGGTCGGGCGAAGGTAGGTGCGCTCGATGAGCAGCACGACCATGGTGAGCCAGAAAAGAAGGATTATAGTGCTGAGGAGTTTTTTTCGCATGAGGTTCGCTTCCCACAAAGGTCCGTTCACACGACTGTGAAAGATAACCTATGTTAACCGCAACAAACAGCATTGTCAATTATGATTGATCAATCGGAGTTGTTTGCTGAATCTGCTTTATGATACAGTTATCGGAGAAGGGGTGTTAAGGAAGCCTTTCCTTTTTTTACACGAGGGTAGAACGCGCAATGAAATGCTGATTCGATAGTTTAAAAGAATGATTATGCTTCAAAAGGCTACCGCACGAACGATCTTTCATCGCTGATCGCCCTGATCTGTTTGTAAGGGATTTTGCTGGAGTTAGGTTGGCAAGATTGCGGCCTTTGCATCTGTCGGACAGGACATGCAGTACAGGGGATACCCTGTGCTACTATCCAATACTGCGCCATTGCTATTGAAATCGTCGGAGAATTACGCTCCTGCCGCCTTATCGAACGAGGATAGCTTCAAGTTGGTCATGTGTTGCCAAAAAAAACAGAACCGCCCATGATGAGCGATTTTACCTTCCTCATTACGTTCCCGAGTCGAGACTGAACAAGCTGGAATGCAGGCGGAACAAAACAGGCGGAACAAAACCTTGAAAACCCGATTTTTTTGTGCGATAATCACGTCTTGGAATGAACACCTTTCGTAAGTCCACTAATACATATGTGAAAATCATCCTTTTCTCGCTCTCGATGGGGCTGCTTGTCCTGCCGTTTACCGGAACGGAGAACGCGGTGCGCCTCGCCGCTGCAGCTTTTGTCTCGTTGTTTTTGTGGCGGCTCTCAACGACTGCAGCTTTTTTGTCCTTCGCCCGCTCGTTTTCCCGAAATTTGACGATCGTCCGTAAAAAGCTTTCACCACTGTCCCGCGCCGTTCAATCTCCGCTTGCCTATGGCGGTTTCATCGTTATCCTGATACTGCTACCTGCCTTTCTCAACGATTATTATCAAGACATCATGACGCTGACGGGCATCTACATCGTCCTGGCGTTGGGATTGAATATTGTCGTAGGACAGGCCGGTCTCCTCAATCTGGGGTATGTGACATTTTATGCAATCGGCGCTTACACCTACGCTATCCTTTCGACAAGACTCGGCCTTGCATTCTGGCCCGGTCTCCTTGTCGGTGCGGCTGTTGCTGCGTTATTTGCTTTTATTATAGGGCTCCCAACACTCCGTCTTCGCGGAGACTACTTCGCGATAGTAACGCTCGGCCTTGGCGAAATCACCCGGATTATACTGAATAATTGGGACGCTTTAACTGGAGGACCGAACGGGATCTCAAGAGTCGGCAGGCCGGTCATCGCAGGCTATTCGCTCCACAGCACGGTCGACTTCTATTACGTGATCCTCGTCATTGTCATCATGACGGTATTCGTCATGAATCGTCTCATGACATCCCGGATAGGCAGGGCGTGGATTGCAATCCGCGAAGACGAGGTTGCCGCCGAGGCCATGGGAATCAATACGTTCCGACTTAAGCTGCTCGCCTTTGTCGTGGGTTCTGCTCTGGCCGGCTTGACAGGAGTTTTCTTTGCGGCCAAAATGGCTTTTGTGTCGCCGGAAAGCTTTACTTTTTTCGAGTCGGTCCTGATCCTCTGCATGGTTGTTCTTGGAGGAATGGGGAGTATTCCAGGAATCATTCTCGGCGCTTTGCTGCTAATCACTCTTCCCGAAATATTCAGGGATTTTCAAGACTACCGCATGCTGGCCTTCGGGATTGCACTCGTGGCCATGATGGTGTTCAGGCCCCAGGGGCTTTTGGGAACGGTAAAGAAATAACTCAATCATAATCGGATTTTCCTATGCTCTTACTGGAAACGAAAAATCTGACCAAGCATTTCGGCGGGCTCAAGGCTGTCGACGATATCGACATGCGCGTCGAACGCGAAAGGATTGTCAGTATCATCGGTCCGAACGGAGCGGGGAAAACCACTTTTTTCAACTGCATCACCGGCATCTATCGTCCGACGAAGGGAACAATCATATTCCATGATCGAGACATTACCGTGATGCAGCCCCATTCGATCACCGCCCTGGGAATCGCAAGGACATTTCAGAATATACGCCTCTTTGATAGAATGACCTGCCTGGAAAATGTCATGGTTGCGGCCCACTGCCGTACCAGCGCGGGAGTGTTTGGTGCCATATTCCGGCCGGCTAAAGTAAGAAGGGAAGAGCGAGACATGGGGTACCGAGCCATCGACATTTTAAAGTTCGTCGGACTCGAAGACAAACAGAGCACCCCGGCAGCGAATCTCTCCTATGGCGATCAGCGTCGGCTTGAAATAGCGCGGGCTCTCGGGACAGAACCTCACCTCCTGCTCCTTGACGAGCCTGCAGCCGGCATGAACCCGCAGGAAACACTGGAACTGATGGCGCTCATCCGCAAGATCCGTGACAACGGCGTGGCGATCCTGCTCATTGAGCACGATATGAAGGTCGTTATGGGGATTTCAGACAGGGTGCTTGTGATGGACCATGGAGTCAAAATTGCAGAAGGCATGCCTCGGGACATCCAGAACAACCAGGACGTGATCGAGGCCTATCTCGGTAAGGATCACATTCATGCTTGAACTCAGAGATGTAGCAGTATCGTACGGCAGAATCGAAGCGCTCAAAGGAGTCAGCCTATCCGTAAAGCAGGGTGAGATTGTCGCGCTGATCGGAGCGAACGGCGCTGGGAAATCAACAACACTGATGGCGGTATCCGGGGTTTCGTCGCTGAGAGCGGGAACTGTTTTTTTCCGGGGAGATCGGATTGACGACCGACCTGCCCACGAAATCGTCGGCCTCGGAATATCGCAGGTTCCTGAAGGCAGACGTATTTTCCCCCGCATGACCGTACGGGAAAACCTAGAAATGGGCGCCTTTTCCCGAAGCAGGCAGGAGTATGCTTCCGGAATTAATCGAGTATTCGAAATTTTTCCGACATTGTTCGAGAGACAACGACAACTCGGCGGCACCCTCTCGGGAGGGGAGCAACAGATGCTTGCCATTGGCAGGGCGCTCATGGCCAGTCCCAGCCTTCTTCTTCTTGACGAGCCGTCGCTTGGCCTTGCACCCATCATAGTCAGCAGGATTTTTAAAATTTTACGGGAAATCAACGAACAGGGGACAACCGTCCTGTTGGTAGAACAGAATGCCAAGGCCGCACTTCATCTCGCCAACAGGGCTTACGTCATGGAAACCGGACGGATAGTGATGGAAGGTCCGGCGTCACTGCTTGAAAAAAACCCGGGGATCAAAAAAGCATATCTCGGAGAATAGTCCTTTGCCTGTGAAAATTATCGAGAAGCGTCCGCCATCTGATAATCTAAAACAGCAAGAGAAACCGCGGGGCAACTCGAGAACAATCACATTTGACAGCTTATCTTTCCTGTCTATTGAAGGCACTGCTTTGTCTTAACAGCCGCAATTATCCGCGTTTATCCCTGCTCTTTGGTGCGAAACGCGTTTTTCAGGATCAACGGCTATGATCGCTTCGGACCCGATTCTGCGTAATATAAAACTTATACTTGAATACGACGGCACGAACTATCACGGATGGCAATCGCAGGCCGGTAGCGGGATGCATACAATTCAGGAAACGATTGAGCAGGCACTCACCTCATTGTCTCACGAGGAAGGGAGGATCTTTTCCTCAGGAAGAACCGATGCGGGTGTACATGCCTTGGGGCAGACAGCCAATTTTCACACCCGAAGCGCCATCCCGGCGTTAGCATGGGCTCCGGCGCTCAATCAGCTCTTACCGTCCGACATCAGGGTGCTGACATCCGAGGAAGTTTCTTTTGATTTCCATGCCCGGTTCAGCGCCCGGAGCAAGATCTATAAATATCGTATTCTAAACAGACGGGCGCAGACCGCACTCTATCGCGATTATGCCTGGCATGTCAACCTACCTTTGAACGTCGCAAGCATGCGCAGAGCGTCTGCCGTCCTGTTGGGCAGACACGATTTTTCGTCGTTCCGCGGGGCCGGTTGCAGTGCGAAAAGTCCTGTGAGAACTCTTAAGTCGGTGACAATACGGAAAAACGGCGATTTTATCGAGCTGCTGCTTGAGGCGGATGCATTTCTGCAATATATGGCCAGAAATATTTGTGGCACACTGGTTGAAGTCGGTCTTGGTAGGTTCCGCCCCACCGATATGGTGAAAATTCTTCAAGCGAGGGACCGGACTATGGCCGGAAAAACCGCTCCTCCGCAAGGTCTCTATCTATTAAGCGTGAACTATTAGTTTCAATTAAATGCCGTTTCTTTGGAGAGTTGCATAAAAACAATAAAATTCTCACTTTTGCGAAAAAGATTCTGAATTAATGTGCCATAAATACAATGATTTATTGCTGGCATGATACATGCTAAAAATATTTGGCGGTTTTTTGCAAAATATGCTATCTTTCTCACAATGTTCAAAAGCCAGACAATTCTATTTGAAGGGTGAATTCCGGCGGGAGTTAATCAAGGCTGTTCCTTCATCAGCGAAGCTTCACCGCATGAATAATTATCCTTGGATCTGTTACATCGCGCCTCATTCTTTTATCAACAACTCAAGAAAAAGCTTGTTTCCTTCTGATTGGCCGGGCTTAAAGATCCACCGCGCAAAATTGAAAACGGTGGAAATGCGATTTCTTTAATAGGGTTCTCTCGAAGGCTGTTTGCCGTTATAAGGGCAATAAATGTCGAGAATACTAAGGCAGTGAAAGGAGAGTGTATGAGGATTTGGTTGAAGGCGGTTGTGCTGATGTTTTTAACCCTAGTATTGATACCAACAGCTGGCGCTGCGCCCGATGCTGCCATCTGCCTCGGTTGCCATGGGTCAATGGAGGGAGACATCAACGTAAATCAGGAAAAATATGCGAATTCCGTCCATGGTTCTTTCGACTGCGTCACGTGTCATATGATGCTCAAGGGAGAGCAGCACAAGGGGCTGACGACAGGCAAGGCGGACAAGGAAATTCAGGAACTGGCGGCAGCCATATCCTCAAAGAGCAAAATCGACCCCATCGCGCAGGCAGCCTGCACCCAATGTCACCCCGATATATATGAGGCCTACAAAACGAGCGTGCACGGGCAAAATGTCATGGTGAAAAAATCATCCGATGGACCGGTTTGCACGAGCTGCCATGGAACTCCGCATTACATCCAACCGAAGACTAGCAAGGAGTCCATGGTCAATCATTTCAATGTCGTCGCGACCTGTGGTACCTGTCATGAAGAAAAATTCATGTCAGAAAAATACGGTCTCACTCCACACGTCATGGAACGGTACAAGGAAAGTTTCCACGGCCGCAAACTCAAACTTGGACAAAGCAGTGCTCCTTCCTGCGTCAATTGCCATGGCTCTCACGATATCAAGGATGTAAAGGATCCTTCGTCCCCGGTCTACGGCGCGAACAAGATCAAGACCTGCGGGAAGTGTCATGCTGGCGCAACGGAAAAGTTCGTAGCCGCGATTACTCATCAGCCGCTGCATCCCATTGCTCACTTTACAGAACTTGCCTTAATCATTCTTACAATAAGTGTGTTTGCGTTCATCTGCATCCATGTACTTTTGGATATCATCGCAGATATCCGCGACCGTCTGTTCCGAAAAGGAGGGGGCCATGAATAACACGATCCCGAACGAAATCGAGAGGTTCGACCTCTCTGCAAGAATTCAACACATCATCATGTTTACGACCTTTCTGCTCCTGTCCTTCACGGGATGGGGCCTCAAATATGCCTACCAAGATCCGGCTAGCGCCTGGATCCGGTTCTGGGGTGGCGCAAAAAGCGCGGGAATTATTCACCGTGTCGCGGGCATCACGATGTTGCTTGATTTTATCTACCACCAGTTCTACCTGATTAACCAGTGGCGTAAAGGCGGTATGAGACCTACCCTTATACCGATGCCAAAGGATGTAGTCGACTTATTCCATAATTTCATGTACTTCTTCGGGTTGAGGAAGGAGAAACCCTACTTCGGAAAATTCAATTACATGCAGAAGTTTGACTACTGGGCAGTATACTGGGGCATGTTCATCATCGGGGCATCGGGCTTCTTTCTCGCCTTTCCAGTGACAGTATCGCCGATTTTCCCCGCCTGGTCAATCCAGTGGATATGGGATGTCATCTTCGCCATGCACAGTGACGAGGCGCTTCTCGCCATCGTGTTTATCATGATCTTTCACTTTTACAATGAGCATCTTCATTCGGAAAATTTCCCCATGAACTGGATGTGGCTCACCGGCAAGATGACGATCGAACAGCTGAAGCACCATCACCCGGCGGAATATGATTATCTGTACGGAGATAAGAAGAAAAAATAATGTCGAAACCCTGTGTCTTATAAGAGGAAAGCAAAACGGCGGCCAAAATGGCCGCCGTTTTTTTGCCCTGTTTGTAAACCATGCTAGAAGGGGAAAAGATTCTGTTACTCAGTTTAGCTTTTTCAACTCTCCATGCTTCATCCTGAGACGTGTCGGAGCCCGCAAGGCAATCTCGGAACTATGGGTCACCATAATCATCGTGACGTCTTTCTGCTTGTTGATCTTCTCAAAAAATTCCATGATTGCACCTTCCGTTTCCTCATCGAGGTCCCCGGTCGGCTCATCAGCAAGGAGAATCTCGGGATCGTTGATGAACGCCCGCGCGATGGCCACGCGCTGCTGTTCGCCGCCGCTCAGTTCCGAAGGATACCGGTCTTTTTTATCTTCTAGTCCAACGAGCTTGAGCAGATTCTCCGCAGCCGCAGCCGTTTTGTTGCCGCCGAAAACGGTCGGCAGCAGTACGTTTTCCGTAGCGGTGAGGGTGGGGATGAGGCTCGCAAACTGATAAACGAAGCCATACTTCTCGTTTCGCAGTTTCGAGAGGCTCTTGTCATCGTATTCCCATATGTTCGTTCCATCGACGCTGACGCTTCCCGTATCGGGGCGAGCAATGCCACCGATCAGACTCAGGAGCGTGCTTTTACCGCTTCCCGAATGGCCAACAATGGAGACGAACTGCCCCTGTTCGATCTTCAGGTCAAGGGGCTGGACGGCTTTTACGGCCTTCCCCGAGACGGTGTAGGTTTTCGAAAGGCCTTTCAGTTCAATCATGTATTTCCTTTCTTTTCATATCGTTACGCCACAATTCAAAAACAATAGGGGATATCCTCTGATAGCCATAAACCGACGGGCTCAGGATTTCAAAACTCCTCACGCATCGTTAAAATCCATTGCTTCGCCGAATTCCGGCACGTTCTTTATCTCGAACTGACGCAACCCCCCAACCCATTGCGGTACTGAACTTTTTCACACAACGAACGTAGAAGGCCTTGTTGACGTCAATCCAATCGCGAGTCGTAATCTTTCACCATCCCCTGAGGGTGGTCCCTTTGCGTACAGATAGGCAAAAGGATCTCCGCTATCGCAGAAATAGCTCGTCGTCTCCCCTTGGACGATCTTTGTGGCATCTCTTGAATTCAGGTCAACAACCATGCCGCATTGGACGCAGGATGGGGTCCCTTCAAATACAAGGATCGACCAGGCAAGCATCAAGAGAAAAACCGGAAAGAGTGTGAGGAGAAGTCGCTTCCTCGTCATTTCCCCTTCGCATCGATATCCTTTTTCAGGGTGTCTGCAAGCCCTTCATCAATTTCCATCAGCGCCTTGTATTGCTTCAGAGCCTCTTTCTGATTGCCCTTTTTAAGGAAGGCCATGCCGAGGTTAAACCGGGCAATGCCGTATTTCGGTCTCAGAGACACTGCTTTCTCAAGCGCAGCAATCTCTTCATCATTTTTCCCGAGCTTGCCGTAAGATATGGCGAGGTTATTGTAAATCATTGGCAGTCTGGGTTCATACTGGATTGCCTTGCGGTAATTAATCACCGCATCCTTATAGCGCTCAACTCTGTTATAGGCCGTGCCGAGCCTGAAATAGGCATAGCCCATTGAAGGCTTTAAGGCAATAACCTGCTTGAGAGCGTCTATTTCCTGATCATACGCCTCCGCACGGTCATAGAGCTCGGCAAGATGATACCATGCTTCAGAGTCCTTCGGATTGGCTTTTACCTGCTCCCTCAATTCCTCAAAAGTGCTCTTTTGTGAAGCTGCCGGTTCCGGGTTCTCTTTTTTTTCTTGCGAGCAGGAGGTGAAGACGAATGAAAACAAGAGAACGATCAATAATACGTATCTCACTCTGCGCTCCTTATGGCTTCGTAGGGTTCGGTTTTAATAACGGCAACAGACGGTAACAACGCTGAAAGCAGCCCGGTTAGGAATGAAAAAATTAAAGCACCTGCCACGAGGATGAAAAGCTCCGTGTTCGAAGGGAAAAGATAAGGAAGTTTAAGGTAGTGGAGCATCAGGTTTTTGAAGCCGAGGAGCACACCGAACCCGAGCGCGATGCCCACAGCTCCGCCGGAGACGGAAAGGAGGGTGGCCTCCGTTAAAATGATTTCCGCTACGTGAAATCTGTTTGCGCCCATCGCGCGCAGCAGTCCAATTTCTCTACGGCGTTCATTGACAATCATGTAGAAAGCAAAGGCCATGATGAGGAGTACGATAAGCCAGAGAATGCCACTGATGATTAATATGGCATGAATAAGGCCGGAAAGCTGCTTTCTGACCGTACTGATGACCGTATCGGAAACAATAGCCTTAACGCCGGGAATGCTGTTTTCGATTCTGAGGGCGACACGATCGGGGGTAAAATCTTCGCCTACCTGCACAAGGACTGTGGATATTTTGTCTTTACCGATTTCAATCGGCTTAATCGCCTTTTCCTTTGAGTCCGCGGCCATTTTGTACGCTGCATCAAGGCTCATAAACACCGAACGGTCAAAAAAATCCATTCCCGTCGGCTCCATCGTACCGACAACCTGAAAAGTCGTTCCGAAAAAAGGGATGTTGTCTCCGACGATAACGGGAAGCTCTCGTCCAGTTATGATCTCATTCAAGCCCAGTTTTCTGCTCAAGTGTTTCTCCACCCAGGGCCTTACGGTAAAATCCGTATCCGGGTCAAAAGCGACAAGAAACACATCAACATTAAAGCAGCAGGAGAAACTTGACGGCTTGATAAAGAGCTGGGGAGTGGCGTTTTTAACGCCCTCGATTTTTTTTACCTGGTCAAGAACGGATTTGTCCATGAGAAACTGCGTGGGTTCCCCGGACAGGAGCGCGGCCTTGGCCTTCGTTTCGGCGCTTTCAGGAACAACCAGAATGTCAGCCCCAAGGCGATAGGTGCCGAGTTTCAATGCGTTGTTGATGCTTTTCAGGAAGAGGGTGGCGGTAAACAGGGTGCACGACACAACAGCCACTATAGCAAACAGAAGCCAGGTCCTCGTGGCCTTTCGCTTCAGGTTTTTGAACGCTACATAGGGGATATTCATGGTTGTGGGCTATTTTCCCTTCACGGATAGGATGGATATTGGCCGTAAGACAAAAAAGCCGAAGAGCGGGTTAACCCGCCCTTCGGCGTGGATCAACGCTAAAACTATTTTAAACGATTTACTTCTTCCAGTCAATAGCCATGCCGCAGAGGAGCGGGGCACCGTCATCGATCGTTACCGCAATGCCATTTGGCTTGTGGCAGCTCGAGCAGAGCGAGACTGTTTTCTCAATCTTGTGGGTCTTTACGTCCATGATGGCGAGCACGCCGTCTTTATTGATATAATCGCGGCCGGTGATAAGCGCTAATTTCCCATCAGGGCTGAACTTTACGTCGTGGCTCTTGACCGTGTCAGGAAGGATTATATGGTCCACAACCTTATCGGTCTTCGTGTCGATCACGACGATCTGAGGCTTATGAGTTCCGGGCTTGAGACCTGGATCAAACTCGTTCGCAGCCGCCACCCACAACTGTTTGCCATCGTTGGTCAGACGTATCTGATGAATAAAAGTCATCTCGGGATCGGTGATCTCATTGATGGTCTTTTTCGTCTTCCAGTCTATTACATAAATCTTTCCCTGGGGCATGTCGGAGACATAGGCCTTCTCAGTGCCTTTTACCCACTGAATGCCGCACACGGCTGCGCCTACGGGGAAGGAGTCCACCGTCTTCAACCCCTTCGGATCGAAAACATACACATGACCGTCGGCCATGTCTTCAAGATAGATGTCGCCGCCAGGACCGGCTACGGCGTCACAGAACTTTTTCCCGACCTTCATGGGCGCGGATTTCTTTCCCGTTTTCAGGTCGTATTCAACAACGTCGCCGTTCAACAGGCCCACAAAAAGGTCATTCCCAACAAGGGCGCTGCCATGGGAACCACCGGCCTTTTTCACCGTTTGGAAATCCATACCGGCGATCTTTCCTTCCATCTCAGAGCCGGCTTCGGTAATAACTATTCTGTCTTTCTCGATGTCAGTCGGTGGCTTCAGCGTGGCCAAGTCGATGATGGCAAGGTGTCCACCATGACCAGCAATGTACGCCGTGCCATGCATTGTGTCTACCCATTCACTTGCAGCATTCGCTGATTTGCCGGCCATGCCCACTACCAGTGCAAAAATGCCTAAAACCAACAGACCAACTACCAGACTTTTCTTAATGAAACTCATAGCTCCTCCCCCTTAGAAAAATTTGAGCACTTTGCATGCTCGTTTATGCTACTCAATTATGTTACTAACAAAGACAGTGTCCGAATGTGACGTTTTCTCTAATCGTCCTTTCCGTCCACCTCCTTCTCCTCCTCCCAGGAGGAAATACCCCCCATTATGGAAATCCAACTTTTTTGTAACAGCGATGTTTGTTTATTACGGGAGTATGATAGTACAGTAGGGTAGTGGTGTCAACGTCAAATTATAATTTTACACATTGCATTTATTACAATTTGTAGTTTTTTTAGCGGAAAAAAGTTGCAGTTTGCTTCTAGTAGTTAATTCCCAAAGAGACGGTGTGATTATCAGTTCGGATCGCAATGATATCGGGCATTCTGGCGTGCCTGACGGCGACCACCTGAGCCTCGCTGGAATTTTGTAAAGCACCCCCGCCTGTGAGGACAGACGAGGGATGAGAGAAATGGGGAAGGGAGATCAGCTGACTTTTTTAACTTTACCAGACCGAATGCAACGCGTGCACACATGCATGCGCACATGCGAGCCATGTGCACCGACGGCCTTTATATACTGCAAATTCGGTTTTGATACCTTTTTGGTTTTGTTGTTAGAGTGGCTGACCTTGTTCCCGCTCAGTTTCCCTTTTCCACAGATCTGACATGTACCTGCCACGGTAAAATCCTCCATAAAATACAATAAGATTGAAAGCGGCTCATAAGATACCATAAGAAATACAGGCATGCAAGGAAAAAATGCTGAAAAAATTCAAAGAGGAAAGGAATGCTGTCGGGCGTCCTTGTGTTTTAATCCGCAAGGTGTTATGATTTCGCCCTGACAGACATTCATAATACTTATGAGGTGAAAAACTGGTGTCAGCCAAAGGGTTGGTAATTGTCTTTACCGGAGATGGCAAAGGGAAAACAACCGCTGCCCTCGGAATAGCTTTGCGGGCGGCCGGTCATAAAATGTATGTCTCCATAGTGCAATTCGTAAAGAGCCAGTCATCGACCGGGGAAGCCCGGGCAGCCGAGAGACTCGCGCCTGAAGTCGAAATCGTTTCTCTGGGAAAGGGATTTGTCAACTGCTGCGGCGACCAGATGCACCTAGATGAGCACCGTAGGGCAGCCCAGGAAGCGCTTAAGATCGCGCGCCAGCGCATGCTTTCGGGTTCCTGGGACATCCTGATCCTAGATGAGATCAATACGGCGGCTTCACTCGGTTTGATCGATGTTCGGGATATTATCAGTCTTATACAAGACAAACCGCCTAGGTTGCATCTGCTTCTCACGGGACGCCGTGCCCATCCCGATGTCATCGCGGCAGCGGACCTGGTCACCGAAATGCGAAATATCAAACACCCCTATGATAGTGGAATTTCTGCCCGTCAAGGCATCGACTTTTAACAAAGCAAAATTGACTTTAGCTCTCCGGCGTGTTAACATTGATAAGGAAAATGCGGCCAAACAGACGGCAGCATTCACGCGATGAAAACCACCGCAGTAAATCTCGTAATAGAAAACGAATGTTCGTTGCCGAGTCTCTATGGAGACCTGGACAAGAATCTACGGCTCATCGAGAACACCTATGGTGTTACCGTGAATGCCCGGGGAAACCGTATCCAGATCGAAGGAGATGAGAAGTCCGTTGCGAATGTCGAGCACCTTATCAAACAGCTTGCCGACCTACTCGCTCAGGGAATCATCGTCGACAAAGACGATGTGAATGACGCCATCAACGCCTATTCCGCCAATCCTTCTGCCGGGTTGAAAGATATCTTCCAAAAAAGCATTCCAGTTTCAAGCCGTAAACGACCGGTAGCGCCGAAAAACGAAACACAACGTAAGTATGTCGAAGCGATCAGGCGTTACGATGTCGTCTTCGGCATCGGCCCCGCCGGTACGGGCAAGACCTACCTCGCCATGGCCACGGCAGTATCCGCCCTCCTGCGGCGCGAAGTAAGCAGGATCATCCTAGTCCGTCCGGCGGTCGAAGCGGGAGAAAAACTCGGGTTCCTGCCCGGCGACCTTTATGAGAAGGTAAACCCCTACCTGCGGCCGCTCTACGATGCGCTCTATGATATGATCGAAACGGAAAAGGCCAACAAGCTCGTCGAGCGGGGAGACATCGAAATCGCCCCCCTCGCTTTCATGCGCGGTCGAACCCTGAATGACTCCTTCATAATACTGGACGAGGCTCAGAACACGACTTCGGAACAGATGAAGATGTTTCTCACGCGCCTCGGGTTCAATTCGAAGACCGTCATTACCGGGGATATCACCCAGATCGATCTCCCGGGCGGAAGGAATTCGGGCCTGATCGAAGTCCAGAAAATTCTCGAAAACGTCGAAGGGATAAGGTTTGTCTATTTCACGAACCGCGACGTGGTCCGCCATAAACTGGTCCAACAGATCATCAAGGCGTACGAACGCCACGAGTCTTCAAATGAATAAAAGAAACGAGATGGCTGTAAAACTTCTTCCTAAGACCCCAGGCCACGATCCCGAACGCTCCGACTTCCAAGCGAAACCAACGCTCGTTGATATGCTCACCAATACCGTCATCGCCGTAGTGACGGCGGCTCTCCTGGCGCTCGTATTGCTGCCGGTCATTCCGCTGCTCGAACCAGGGGACCTGGCAACGAGGACCATCACCTCGCCCTACACCTTTTCCATAGAGTATCCCGCTCCTGACCAGACAACGGTTTCATACCAGGTAAACAAGGATGAAATCATCGTTGGCGCAGGTCAACGCGTAACGGAGCGGACAGCAAGGATCCTTGAGGAGATAGCGCGGCGCGAAGGCATCGGCAGCAGGCTTCCTGCCTACTCCGGTCTGTTCGCTTTGCTCCTGGTCTTGTTTTACCTTGTGTATCGAGATATCAACCGCTATCGGCCTGCCCTTATCGGAGATACGAAAAAGATTCTTCTGCTCGCATTCCTACTTCTTACAACGATCGCTCTCGCGCAGTTTTCCGAGACCGTTTTCACACTCCTGGCAGGCAAACTGCATCTGGATATCGTAACCATCGGCTTCGCTCTTCCCGTGGCGGCCGGAGCCATGCTGATGAGCCTGCTTCTCGATTTTCATTTGGCACTTGGATTTTCCTTCGTAGTCAGCATTCTTCTCGGAATAGCGTTCCAAGGTGATCCTTTTATTCCGCTCTACTATTTTCTAGGAAGTATCGTCGCAGCGCTCAGCGTTATCCGGTGCAAAAAAAGGACAGCCGTCCTCAGGGCGGGCGCTTTAACGGCCCTTATCAGTTTTATCGTCATCATCGGCATCGACATCTACCGTGGAGATATCCTGACTCGTATTGTAAATGATTTAGCCGCCGGTCTAGTGGGAGCGGTATCAGTCACGATGATCGTTTCGGTTACCCTCCCGTTTTTCGAGACCGTCTTCGACATCGCAACAGATATAAAGCTTCTGGAGCTCCTGGACCCCAACCATCCGCTGCTCAAGGAGTTGGTCTACAAAAGTCCTGGGACCTATCATCACAGTATCCTTATTGGAAACCTCGCGGAAGCCGCAGCTGAGGCCATCGGCGAGAATCCCATCCTGGCGCGCGTAGCGGCTTATTATCACGACATCGGCAAGATCCACAAACCAGAATACTTTATCGAGAACCAGCGCGTCTCGGAAAATAAACACGACCGTCTTATGCCATCCATGAGCAGCTTGATCATAGCGTCCCATGTCAAAGAAGGCGTCGATTTGGCGCGACAGCACAAACTGCCATCCATAATCGTCGACATCATCCAGCAGCACCACGGCACGTCGCTTATTACCTACTTTTATCAAAAAGCAAAGGAACTACAGCCCTACGTAACTATAGCTGAGGAAAATTACCGTTACGCAGGTCCGCGTCCGCAGACGAAAGTAGCCGCCATCGTGATGTTGGCAGACAATGTCGAAGCCGCATCGAGGGTGCTGGACAACCCGACACCTCAGCGCATCCAGGCGCTAACGACCAGCGTGATTACCCGGATATTCCTTGACAACCAGCTCAGCATGTGTGACCTAACACTCAAGGACCTGCGGGATATCTCTAAGAGCTTCAACCTCGTCCTTAGCGGCATCTACCACCATCGCATCGACTATCCCGGCATGGAATTTCCCGGAGAAAAAAAGCGCAGTGACCATCAGGATAAAAAACAATCAGAGGAAAAAAAGGCTGGCATTGCCAAGACTTAGGAAGCAGCTCGCGACCCTCTTACAGAGTTTCGGCATACCTGAGGCAGAGTTGAGCATCCTTTTTACCGGCGACCGTGCCATGCGTTCCCTGAACCTCCGTTACCGCGGTATTGATCGTACCACCGACGTGCTTTCTTTCCCCCAGCGGGAAGGACAATTTTCCGATCTTCGCCCTGACATTCTAGGAGACATCGTCATTTCCCTGCCCACGGCGGTTCGGCAGGCCCGGGAGCGGAACCATTCACTCGGAAGCGAAATCGAACGCCTACTAGTGCATGGCCTGCTCCACCTGCTTGGGTATGATCATGAACGAGGCCCCGCGGATGCCCGCAGGATGCGTCGCAAAGAAGTCCGGCTCTGCCAGAGGATAGCCCGATGAAGCCGAATTCGTGGTTTCAGAGCGCCAACGTGGCGATTGAAGGGATTATTTATGCCGTCAAAACCCAGCGGCATATGCGCTATCATCTCGTGGCCGCACTTGCGGCACTCATCCTCGGTCTGATACTCAACATTTCCCGCCTTGAATTCACACTGCTCTGCATGGCCATCATCCTAGTGCTTGTAACGGAGATGTTAAACACAGCGATTGAGACTACGGTGGACATGATCTGCGAGGAGTTTCATCCCAAGGCAAAAATCGCCAAGGATATCGCGGCCGGTGTTGTACTCACTGCCTCGATCGGTTCACTGATGCTGGCTTATCTTATCCTTTATCCGCCTCTGAAAACAACAGTCCTGAGCAGAAACTGGCATCTCACGAAGGTTCCCGATGATGTTATTGCCTTCGTTTCCCTTGCGGTTGTCATCATTCTGGTCATCTTTATCAAGGCTTTTTTCGGCAAGGGTGATCCGCTGCGAGGGGGTATGCCGAGCGGCCATGCAGCGGTGTCTTTCTCGATCTGGATAGACGCGTTCTATTTGGCCGGATCGCTTTCAATCATCATCCTGACTTTTCTACTCGCGGGCATGATCAGCTGGAGCCGATGGTCCCTGGGAATCCACCGCCCTCTGGAAGTCATTGCCGGGGCTCTCCTGGGCGCCGGGGTGACGTTTCTATTCTTTCGGATTTTTGGCTGAACGGCAACGGGGAGAAGGCCGTTGGGAATTGCAGCAAGCGCGAAATATCGCGCATCGCCTTATGTCTACCGTTTCCCACCGGCGTTCCTGGAGGTGCAGGTGCTCGACAAAATTCTTCAGGACATGATCTCGACGGTCAGCGGCGCCCGTGCAGCCATATTCCTAGACGATGAAGGAGAGTCAATTGCAGAGTCCGGTCATTACGACAGGGATGTGAAGCTGCTCGGAGCATGGAAAGAGATCCATCTGGATCACGTCCGGAACATTACAAAGCGACTCGGACTCGGATCCGTTCACGCGGTGCTCTTTTCTGATGATGAGGGGAATGAACTGATCGTGCCTGTTTCAGGAGAATATTGCCTTCTCGTGTTTCTCTCAGCCTATACCCACGTCCAGGATGCTTTAATCGGAATTAAATCGGCGGCGGAGCAGCTTAGCAAAGAAATCGAATGATTCGCTAAATCTGGTCGAACATCCCCAGCTTGCGGAATTTTTCGTAGCGCAATTTCACGAGATCTGCGGGATCCATACTTCTAATTTCGGTCAGGCTCCGGGTAAGGGCCTCCTTCACCAACTCCGCTGCCCGCCGCGGGTCTCGATGGGCCCCGCCGATGGGTTCTTCCACCATTTCGTCGATCACCTTCATCTGAAACAGGTCCTGAGCCGTGAGCTTCAGAAGCTCCGCTGCCTCGCTTGCCTTTGCACCATTGTTCCAGAGGATGGCCGCACATGCCTCCGGGGAGATAACCGAATAGGTGGCGTGTTCAAGCATGATCACGCGATCGGCGACTCCTATGGCAAGCGCTCCGCCGCTCCCTCCCTCCCCAATCACGATACTGACGATGGGAATCTTGAGCATTGACATGACGAAGAGGTTATGGGCGATTGACTCGCCCTGCCCGCGTTCTTCCGCACTGATCCCGGGGTAGGCACCCGGCGTGTCGATGAAGGTGATTAGCGGACGGTTGAACTTCTCAGCAAACCGCATCAACCGAAGCGCTTTTCGGTAGCCCTCCGGATTCGGCTGGCCGAAATTGCGATACACGCGCTCCTTCAAGGTTCTTCCCTTCTGATGCCCTATTACAACAACGGGAACACCGTCGAGCTTTGCCAGGCCGCATACGATCGCAGGATCGTCTGCAAATCCACGGTCACCGTGCATTTCAACGAAATCCGTAAGCACCGCTTCAATGTAGTCGAGCGTATAGGGACGGTTCGGATGACGCGAAATCTGAACCTTTTGCCAAGATGAAAGCTTCGAATAAATTTCGGCTAGCAGCTGGTCCGATTTTTTCTGAAGCTTCAGGATTTCCTCTTCGAGGTCAATACCTCCGTTCGAGGTAAACAGCGTCAATTCCTCGATTTTCTTTTCCAACTCAGCTATCGGTTTTTCAAATTCGAGATATTCTTGCGGCAAAATGCACTCCTCGGGCCATTTCTTTCTTAAAAACAGATATGCCGCTCATAATGACGCGGCAGCAGGGAAGGGTACTTGTTTAGACGATATATTATCTGATATTACCGCCTTATTGTCAAGAAATTGTTATTTCTCTTAGCTAAAGTGGTGGGGATGTGCGAATTATGCCTATAATATTTTGCTTTACATTGCAGTTTAACAGCGCTTAAAGCATGTAGTGGGAAATGAGGCACTCCAAATTCGTATAGACAGCCGAATAGGCTGCATTCAAAAATATGGGCTTCAATCAAGCATGATTTTTTTTCTTGAAAAATTCAGGAAAGCCATTATATATGGATTGAGTGTTTCCCTCTCGTTCCATCGAGGCTGAACGGCGAAGAGTATGGTCAGCAGTATGCACATGGTTGTGAAGATTTTCCCGACCAAAAAGGAAGAATAATTATTTGTATGTTTTGAATAAAATAGTGTGCCTCATGATATCCTGACCTGTCATGTCTGGTTAGGACGGTATTGGCTCCGGCTTCTCAGCAATGTACAATCATCATCTTAGCTGCATTATTCAACCTTGACAGAGATTCGGAGAGGGTAATAGAATTGCAGTAGTCTCGAGACTAGAACAAGAGGAATATAGCATTGCCCCATTATCGCAGAGACACATTCTTTAAGGTGTCTGTAGTAATCATATCTGACTATATTTTTTATGCCCTCAGTAGTACTGCTGATTTTTTCATTCCTGGTGACGGGCTATGAACCATTTCATGAAATACTTGATTTCGTTATGTTTTTTTCTTCTGGTGCCTGTCCTCATCCATGCCGGCGATGGGACACATTCGGCAGTAGAGGGGGGGAAAAATTTTTACCTTGAAACCCTTGTTCCCGCAATTACGACGGTGAAAAAGGCCATGCCGCCGCCACCAGAGGGATGGATCGCAGCATCCGACAATGTTCTCCCCGAGCCGGTTCCTGGCGATTCGAATCAAGTCCATTTTCATTACCAGATAATCTTCAGGCGAGTAACAGGCGTTCAGAAAGAAAAAAAACAGCTTGATGACGCCTTTGCTGAAAGTTCCAGAAAACACAATGAAGAAGCAAGACCGTTAATAGAAAAAATAATCGATCAGCAGTCCAAGACCGCTCGTGCTTTGCTAAAGGCCACAAGAAACAAAAACCAGACGCAAATACAGCGCCTAAATGAAGAGTTGGATGAAAACGGCAGGAAAATGAAAGCCCTGCATGATGATATTGAGGAGAAAATTGATCGGGAAGTGGAACCCTACCTGGTGAAGGATGCTGAAGCTTCGATCAAGGTATCTATAAACGACACTATTGCCGTGCTGCCGGCTGGTAAGCTGTTTACGAGTCCCGCTACAGCTTTTGCAATTCGGAAAGAGGGCGGCAGAGTCGGCGCGACAGGATGGAATGAGGGGCAGATAGTACTCCTCTATGGTGACTGGCAGCAGGAAAGTCAGGATGTCTTCCGGGCAACGATTAACCAGCTCGTGTTCGCGCCGAAGGCGAAAACCATCAAGATTGAGCTTTCGGGTGATAGAAAGCGGATGGACGAATTGTTGAAGCAAATGGATATCAATGCAATTTTGAGCCTGATGAAATGACGACGATCGCAAAATCGGTGCAGCACCTTCATCCATGCTCCCCTTACGGGAGCATGGATTCTGAACGTATGAGACTCTCTCCGTGAGGAATAGTCATGCAACCTACGACGCCAACAGAGGAAAAAGCAGGTGCCGCTACATCCTGATTGTGGATAACAAGACCAACGATCTTTTCTGCGCCTCCATGCTTTTTTAGCACCTCGGCTATCATGCTCCACCCACACGGCAAGGTGCTTCTCTTTTCATATTCTATTCAAAGTCTCAAAAGGGCAGATATCAGCCACTAACCCAATATGAGGGCAATCTTGGGATTTTCGATACTCAGAATGGTGTTATGTAAATGCTGGATATTGAGAACGATGAGTGGGTTCTCATAAAACCATTTACACAGAGCCGTCCTATTTGACTACGAATTGATAATAATAAATTTTCATATTATTCAACTTATTATTATGATATACTAAAAATTATGCTTTAATATTTAATAGCGTTCGTGTCCGGAGAAATTATCTAAGAAACGATGCTGCATGATAGATTAATATTGAGCATTGTACTCCTGGACAGCATAACTTTCGCGTTTAAAATATGCTTCCAGGGGTTTTTGAGCAGCATTAATGGCATTTTCCCCTCCGCTGAAAAAATGCCCGATGGAAAACGACAATTCGCGGCGAGAGACTATGCACATTCTCATATAGTTTTTTAAACCTGACATCTTTTTTTTTACTTGGTGGTTCAAATAGTACGACTCGGGATTTTTCCCTATCTCCAATCCCAACTACCCTCTGGGCCGTACATTCAGTCTTTCAATCATCATTTTCTCACTCACGCACGAATTTACAAAGAATGCTTGTGATCAGAACGGGGTCGGGCCGGCTCATCATGGAGCCATGCCCAGTTCGTTCTGTTCTTGACTTCCTCGTCATCAGCGTTATTCTTATCATAGAAGGACGTCGCGATGCGCGGAAATCCTACTCGGCGAAAGGAGTCTATATTATGACAACGCTCCTGATTATCATTGTTCTTCTCGTTGCAGCCTACCTCTTCGCTGCAGTGACGTTCTATTACGGATTCAAGAACTGGTATCCGCTCTGCGGCCGAAAATCGTCCATATGTGGAAGAGGGCAGTCCTGCCCGAATCCATTGTCTCAGAAATAGGCAGGATGAAGTCTTGCTATTCGCTGCAGAGGAAAAGTTATGTATGAGTTTAAACTCGAAAACAGTGAATTTGTCGAATTAAACAGGCTCTTGAAATTCGCGGGTTCCTGCGAGAGCGGGGGTATCTCTAAGGCAATGATCGCACAGGGACGGGTAAAGGTTGATGGTCAGGTAGAAATGCGTAAACGTTGTAAGATACGTTCAGGCCAGATCGTGGAATTTCAGGGGAATAAGATTCTGGTAACATAGCATTTTCACCGTTTTTACCATTTCTGGCTGCTTCTGTTCCATGTAGGGTGAATTAACCACAGGTGACTTTATTCTCAGGTTGTGTAATCGGATCGGGAAAAATTATTCTATAATTAAACGAGAGCGGAAAACTTCCTTATCCGGTCCTTCTTTATTAGTCGCGACCGGAAATTGAAATACTTCAACCAACTCTAATGACAGGCATTTTAAAAGCCAAAGTAAGCCAGGTCGGAAGAAGAAGTGTCATTGTTTTGCTTGCATCGGTGATGATGCTCTTTCCGGCCGTAATCAGCGCCGCGGTGCGTTCGGCAATCGCTTCCTCGCTTCCAGTCACAGTTCTTCAGCCGAACGAATCCCTGACCTATAATGTCACGTGGTCGAACATTTTCACCGCGGGGATTGCAGTTCTGAAAGTTGAAAGTGAAATATTGCCGGAGGGAAGGTCTGCATTATCCTTCGTCATAACCGGCCATTCCACGGGTGTTGTAGAAAAACTCTTCCACGTGCATGACATGGCGCGGAGCATTTTTGACCCGCTAATCGGACAAAGCCTCTCATACAACCTCAAGGAGGTCTACGGCAAGAAACAGAGGCGGCGAGAAGTGATTTTCGACTCTGCTCACGGAACCGTAACCAGCAAACTGAACGATGATGCCACGGAGACTCTTCCCGTGCCAGTCCATGTACTGGATCCTTTGTCGGCGCTTTACGTCATACGGATGATGGATAATTTCACGATCGGTAAGAGTATTGTCCTTCCTGTTTTTGAAAGCGGCAAAAACTGGTCCGTTGAGATCCAGGTACTTGGCAGGGAGAAGGTATCAACACCTGCCGGTGAGTTTGACGCGATCAAGCTCAGAACATATCCCCGATATGAAGGTGTCTTTCTGAACAAGGGAGTAGTCCTCCTCTGGCTTTCCGACGACGACCGGAAAATACCGCTACTCATCAAGAGCTCGCTCAAAGTTGGCTCCTTCGTATTGATACTGACCGAGAGAAAAGAGGGAGGGGATGCGCGCTGAAGACGGATTTTTTTATTCTTGTGCGCCTGATAAAAATAATATCGAAGTTGTCGCGATTATTGACTTCTCTTCGTTTGCCTGATATGCTCACCCTGTTGTCCGCTTTTTCCCCATATTAATCTTCTCCAGGAGTTAATACGTAATTTGGTCTCCCTTCAACCTCAGGGGGTAAACGGCAAGCAAGGAGGCTTTCGTCGTGAGTCAAAATCGAATCCTGTTTACCCGGTTCCAGGGAAACAACCAGGCAATGTTCAACGATATTTATGCCATTGACCCAGACGGAAACAATGAAACGCGGCTTATAGACAGCCCGGGGGAAGACGGCGAATACATGGACAACGCATCTCCGCGGTACAACAAGGACAAGACCCAGATTGCGTTTCTCAGCACAAAAAATAATTCTTTGAGGCTCTTCAATGTTTTTATCATGTCCCTTGCCGACCGTGCGTTAAGGCAAGTCACAGCCGGCAACCTGGATATGAGCGGTGTGGACTGGGCGCCCGATGACAGTCGTTTTGTCGTTTCGTGCAAGGACGGCTCCGGTCTTTACCAGGTTCACCTCCTGAGTCTCGATGGCGTCAGCCTTACCCAGTTAACCAGCGGGACTGAGGAAAACACAAATGCCCAGTGGTCCCCACGCGGTGATCTGATTGCATTTACACGTTTCCCACCCGCAAGCAAAACATCACACATTTGGATCATGGGCAGTGATGGTGGGAATCAGCGAAAACTTACAACTGACGAAACGGCACATTCCAATCCTTGCTGGTCGCCGGAAGGCTCTTGGGTTATTTTCCGATGCGATTTGGGCACGTCCCATCTTCGCAGGATTAACGTGCACACTGGGGAGGTGTTTGTCTACCCGGCTCCCGCGTCGGGATCTGATTCGTCGCCTCTCTGGTCGGGCAGAGAAATCGTATTTTCAAGCAACCGCGATTGGGAAGAGGATGATTATATTTTCAATCTCTATATAATGTCCGAAAGCGGAGGCAATATCCGGCGTCTGACCACGAATCAGACTTTCGAATATTGTGGTGATTGGTAGAGAAGTGATATTGTGCCGCTAAAGAGAATTTATTCTTCCATTTTCTGTTTTGCTCTTGTCTTTAACTACTTGTTATTAACATCTTTTCCAACCATTGCTTCGTCATAGACTGGTTTTTTGCTCCTTATCCTGTCTCTGATGGCCAGAACCGAAGGATTAAGGCGCTGCCCCTTGATCCTATATTTGCACCCTCAATTAATTGCAATAAATAAAATCGCATTAATACTTGACATTACAACTTTTTGGAGTATTTTTTATTTAGCTGGACTCATGTATAACTGAGTTATGAAAAAACTTAATTCACTCCGCCTTGAAGGATGTCCATAAAAAAACGTATTTTAAAATCGGGGAGCCGTAATTTTTTACGGTGCGTATTTGGCTAACATGTTCTTTGCCACCACCTGCTAAAAAATATATATTTGCCGTACACAGGGCTTCGAACCAGGTTTCGGAGAGCGGACATTCATTATGGCGAAGATAAAAATACTCCTTGTGCAAAGCGCCCTTACTCAAAATAATGGCACCATGCAGTTTCTTGAAACCGCTGGATACGATGTGGTCTGGGCAGGGAACGGTATTTCAGCGATTGCTGCCACAAAGAAGCATGTCATCGATTTGATCGTTCTTGATGTTGCCCTTCCAGATATCGAAGGGGGCGATTTGTGTCGGCGTTTTCGCGCAGGTTCTGAAACGAACGCTATCCCGATCATCCTGCTCACTGCCCGCAGCAGCACACCCAATTCAACTTTCGACGCTAAAGATGGTCCCGATGACTATGTAGGGAAACCTTATGTAGAGACCGAGCTTGTGGGCAGAATCTTCTCGGTGCTCAAAACAAAGAGGCTCCAGAACGAACTCGACTTGAAGACCCGTCAGCTAAATGAAAAGATCTGTCAGGCCGATTCGCCGTCGGTTCTAGATCCCGACACTGGATTGTTCAACCAGCGACAGTTCGAGGCAATGTTCTCTAAGGAATTTAAACGGGCCCAGCGTTTCAAGCAGCAGTTGAGCTGCATGATTATCGACCTGAATGGAGAAAAAATCGGACGGAAGGCGGGAGAAGAGCTGGTCAAGATGATCATCGGGTTGATCCAGAAGACGATACGGGAAGTTGATACTGCGGCATGGTGGACCGGAGAAAAAATAATCATCCTCCTTCCGAACACGATGCACCGTGACGCTGTGCAGGCTGCGGCACGCATACTGGATACCGTGGTATGCCAAAACTTCGCATGGCTCGATGCTAGTCAGATAACATTGAGCATCGGTGTTGCAGGACTGCCGGACAAGGATATTGACACTGAAGTCAAACTGATAGAAGCGGCAAATGCAGCGTGCAAACGTGCCCGGGAATTTCAGCTCCTGCCGAAAAACCCCCTTGCTATGAAAAAACGCATAAACAAATGAGATAGTAACTTCTGTTCCTGCTCACGAAGCAAGGGACGGTGGAAACAATCGTTGTTCATGAGATGCTAGCTAACTTTCTCCCTGTTCCTGTTTGACATTCCCCCCCCTTTCTGATAGGTTTTTCCGTAGACTGGCCACAACCGCATGTATGCTGTTACCATCTGGATTCCGGAGGTCTGTTCGTGACAATTTTCTTTACCAAATCTCTGCTTTCCCTAGCTCTTCTCGCAGCAGCCGCTTTGGCCTTTTACTCGATGTTTGAAGTGTTTGGACGGGGGTCAGCACCAGCGGTCATTGACCGTCTAAAACGGGTTCACAAGGTCACGGGTTATCTTTACCTTTTAATCTTTCTTTTTCTATCCTACCTTTGCATCAGCTTCGCAGCAGCATCTCAGACTGAACCGTCGCCAAGAGCGGCTCTTCACATTTTACTTGCCCTTGCCATCATCGTTCTCTTCCTGGTAAAGATTCTCTTCGTGCGCATTTATCGCCAGTTTTACAGTCAGGCAAAAAACATAGGCATCATGATGGGTGTCATGACTTTTGTGCTCGTGGGCATATCAGGCGGTTTCTATCTTACGGTCAGCCGGTTCGGACAGGACCGGACGACGGATAAAAGCGTTTTTTATACGCTGCAATGGCCTTACCTGTCAGTGAAAAAAATAGGCACGCCGGGGATAATGGCAATCAGAACGGATCGCCTGAGTATAGAGCAGGGGAGAAAGCTATTCGCTTCAAGATGCGCAGGCTGTCACGACCCATCGAGTACGAAAACAGTTGTCGGCCCGGGCCTCAAGGGTCTGCTCAGGAACCGGGTGCTTCCCATCAGCAAGAATCCGGCTACTGCCGAGAGTATACGGTTCCAACTGAGGCAGCCCATGGGACGCATGCCGTCATTCGCCTATCTTTCGGAGGAGGAGATGGATGACCTTATCGCTTATCTTAATACCCTTTGAGAAGGGATAACATCAGCAACGCACGGACCAATATGAGTACGGAGTTGAACCGCCGGGCGTTCGGAGCAGGAGCCTATGTGTTTTCCGACAACCCTGCCTCCCATCCGCTATAGGCAAAATGGACTGCTTGGCTCGCTATAGTATCTCTCCGCATGAAGCCGCGACACCCGTCAGAGTGAGAAGGATTCAGGGGCTATTCCGAGTCGTCTGCACCAACCAGAACCGCATTCCTTCAACCTGGAGGGAATCAAGGGGATTACAAACTATATTGACCCTTTCAAGAATAAGTTGAACTTTGAGTTTTTTCGGTACGATATGTTTTTGCGTCGCTTACAAGGCTCTGCTCTCCTTTTGCATTCCTGCCGTCTGAAAATACTGGCGCAGGCTAACGGTTAGGAGGGTTTGTCTCAACCATCACAGCATCTCTGTGCGGCGGTCCGGACAAGACTCGCCAGGTTGCGCTGCATTGCAAAAGAGGTTGTCAGCCAGGTCGCAAGCGCAATCCTCACGACCACCAGTCATGAGCATCGAAAGGGCGCCGGGAGCGCTCCCGATCACCAAAAGACGGGGCTTGAGCATATCAGGGAGATAACACCCGGCGTTTAGCGGAAAAGCATCGGACGGCTGCCGTCATCACTGGCTCTCTGGTGGGAATCAGAGGCTATGATTTTAGGAACGGTTAAAAGGTGCGTTTATGCATGATAAAGAACCAAGCAGAGGGAAAAGATGAATATTAAAAATGCCGGCAACAAAGGCATCCTAATTGCCATCGTAGTTGCGTTCCTGATCCTGCTCGGATCGAGGGAGATCGTCAGCTTCCTGGCGGACTGGCTTTTTTTTCGCGAAGTTGGTTATAAATGGGTGTTCCTCACGACATTCCAGGCAAAGTTGGTCTCCGGGGTTGCTCTCGGCGCAATTGCCTTTCTCGTGATTTTCATAAACCTCTTGATCGCGCGGCGACACACCTATGCTCTGGCTGGCCTGAATGCTTTATGGGATAGGGTACCGCAACTGCAGCGGATCGACCTTGACCGAGTCATGGGGTGGATCTCACTTCTCTGTGCAATATTCGCCTTCCTCTTTACGTTTCCCCTGGGGATGGGTTACTGGGAACAGGCGCTCCTGTTCTTGAACAAAACGCCCGCAGGACTCACTGATCCGGTTTTCGGTAAGGACATCTCATTCTATCTCTTTACCTATCCCTTCCTGGATTCGTTGAACTACATACTGCGCAATGTGATCGTCCTATCCGCACTGCTGATCATTCCCGTCTATCTCGTCCGGGGAGGCATTGTCGTTATCGGCAGGCTCATCACCGTGGAGCCGGGCGTGAAGCGCCACCTTGGCGCGCTGGTGTCGCTCTTTCTCCTCAGCCTATCGCTCAGTTTTTATCTAGACCGCTATGGTCTGTTGACCGCCGAGCATGGCGTGTTGTACGGGGCATCCTACGTCGACGTGCATGTCAGGATCTGGGTGCTTTCCCTGATGGCCGTGCTCTCGGCCGCTGCGGCAGTTGCGATTTCTCTTTTCGCTTCGCGTCGCTCCATCATGGTGTCCCTCGTTTCGATCTCCGTGATTGCAGGTGCCTATCTTCTGGGTCTTCAAATCTATCCCTCAACAATCCAGAGCTTCAAAGTATCACCTAATGAAATTGTGCTGGAGCGACCTTACATCGCGAACCACATCAAATTCACGCGGTTTGGTTTCGGGCTGGAGAACATGGATCTGCATCCTTATGCCGCGAACAGACCATTGACCTTCAACGATATTCGAAAAAATCTTTCCACGATCCAGAACATCAGGCTCTGGGACGAGGAGCCTCTGCTCAAGACCTATAGTCAGCTCCAGCAGATCAGGACCTACTACCATTTCAACGACGTGGACAACGACCGCTATACCGTGAATGGAAACTACCTCCAAATCATGCTCTCCCCGCGGGAGCTTTCCTATGCTGACCTGCCAAATAAGTCATGGATCAACGAGCGTCTTGTTTTTACCCACGGTTTTGGACTGGCTATGGGGCCGGTAAGCGGCATTACGAAGGAAGGGCTGCCTGAGTTTTATATCAAGGATATCCCGCCGGTCACGAGTGCTGGACCCAAAGTGACCCGGCCTGAAATCTATTACGGCGAGACCGCGAACGATTATGTCATCGTGGATACCAAGACCAAGGAGTTCAGTTACCCCACGACGGGCGAGAATGTCTATTCCCTCTATACGGGTAAAGGCGGCGTCCGGTTATCTTCGATCCTTGAACGACTCCTATATGCGGCATATTTTGGAAACTTCAAGATCGTCCTTTCAAGCGACGTGACTAATGACAGCAAGATACTCTATAATCGGAGAATCATACAGCGAGTGGCCGCGATCGCCCCTTTTTTTACCTATGACTCCGACCCTTATCTCGTAATCGGCGACGACGGCCGGTTGTCATGGATCATCGATGCTTATTCACACTCATCCAATCTTCCCTATTCAAAACCCGCGTACGAAGGAAACAATTACCTGCGCAACCCCGTAAAGGTAATCGTAGACGCCTATGACGGCACGGTCTCGTTTTACCTGGTAGACCGCACCGACATCATGGCCAGAACCTATGCAGCCATCTTCCCGAACCTGTTCAAGCCTATCGATAGCATGCCGCCCGACCTCCGCCGACATCTCCGCTATCCCCGGACGCTGCTCAAGATCCAGGCAAGGATGTTCACCACCTTCCACATGACCGATCCCTCGGTGTTCTACAACAAAGAAGACCTCTGGGAGATCCCGTCCTACCGGCAGCAGACCATGGACCCCTATTATCAAATCATGAAACTCCCGGGAGGCACGGCTGAGGAGTTCATTCTTCTCCTGCCATTCACACCGTCGAAACGGGACAATCTTGCCGCGTGGATGGCAGTGCGGTGCGATGGGGAGAACTACGGCAAGGTTATTGTATACACTTTTCCGCGGGACCGGCTGGTTTTTGGCCCGCGTCAGATCGACGCACGCATTGACCAGGATCCCTATATCTCGCAACAGCTTACGCTCTGGGGACAGCATGGCTCTGATGTGATCCGCGGAAGCCTCCTTATCATCCCCATTGAGGACTCGCTCATCTATGTCCAACCGCTATACCTTGTAGCCACGGACAAAGGGGGCTTGCCTGAACTGAGTAGGGTCATCGTCGCTTACGGGAATAGTGTGGTTATGGAGGATACGCTCGAGGCTGCTATCCAGCGGCTGTTCGCTGGCGCGCTGCCGGGCCCGCGAACCAACAATGAAGAGACGTCCACGAACAGGTGGCGGCCAGAGGAACTGAACTCTCGTGCTCTAGAACTGCTGAGAAAGGCACGGGAAGCGATCCGAAAAGAAGATTGGTCTGGGTTCGGGAAGTATTTAAACGATCTGGAGAAGACGCTCCAGGAAAGGGCAAAGTAAATTGCATAAAAGCTCCGTGAGATAAGCCATTGTCGTCCGGGTCCTATGCGATTAAATCACAGTAGAAAATGGTACGCTATCCTGTTACAATGAATCCGTCAAAACCATGCTTGAGGGAGCAAAGATGAGGATATTCGAACGTGCGTTGAACCTGCTGCGGAAGAGGGAAGTGAATCCACCGGCAATCAGACCGGGGAGAAACGATAAATGCTGGTGCGGCAGCGGTCTGAAATATAAGAAATGCCATCTTGCTGAAGATGAAAATAAAGCTGTTCAAGCCTACACCCCGAACTGCGGCTCCCAATGAAGCTCCTCATGAGCTGAGTTCAGCTCAAAGAAAACAGGGGATGCCAGTAAAAGTAGGAGTTGTCGCTGAAAATTGATGAGCGGAAACCAGTTGATATTCTCCACGACCTAAACCGCGCTGGAAACAGACAACTTCCCGACAAGTACATCACAAGGAAACAGGCAGAACGGGAGAGTGGTGGCCCGGCAGAGACCTTCGGTCCATGGTGATCTTCAGAAGTCCAGAGGGAGGGGACCGCTTCATGAATCGAGAGCATAGCCTGCCGAAGAAAAACTGGCGGAAGGACTATCCTGACTATAAAGGAGGCCGCCGTGGAATCAAGTGGTTGGTTTTCTGACCGGACGGACATTGATAGGAGTTTTTCATGAATTGGAAAACGAGCACAGTGACTTTATCCTGGTCTTGGATTAGGAACCCTACACCTGTTATGTCCCTTCCCTGATCTCTCTTGAAAGCCTCTTGAAGTTTACATCGGACTCGTGTTACAATGCCTCGACTTGCATATCTAATTCTTAATAGGAGGTTTTCCTTATGGAGAAGGTTTCATACAAGGATATCGGTCTGGTCACAAGCAAATCCATGTTCGAAAAGGCAATGAAAGGCAAGTATGCAATTCCGGCGTATAATTTCAACAATATGGAGCAACTGCAGGCCATTGTCATGGGGTGTGTGGAATCCAGGTCGCCCTTCATCCTCCAGGTGTCGAGCGGAGCGAGAAAGTACGCGAACCAGACTCTTCTGCGTTTTCTCGCCATGGGCGCAGTTGCCATGATCAAAGACGCCGGTTCGCCGGTGAAATTCGCTTTGCACCTGGACCACGGCGATACCTTCGATCTTTGTAAGTCCTGCATCGATTCCGGGTTTTCCTCGGTCATGATCGACGGATCCCACCATTCTTATGAAGATAATATAAAACTGACGAAACAAGTGGTCGAGTACGCCCACGCCAACGAGGTGGTCGTGGAAGGCGAACTGGGAGTGCTGGCCGGAATCGAGGACGCGGTCTCGGCCGAGAAGTCCACCTACACGAAACCCGAGCAGGTCGAGGATTTCGTGAAGAAAACCAATGTCGACTCCCTCGCCATTTCAATTGGGACATCGCATGGCGCCATGAAATTCAAGCCCGAGCAATGCACCCGCGATGCACGAGGCGTACTTGTGCCTCCGCCACTCCGGTTTGACATTCTCGAGGAAATCGAGAAACGGATACCCGGTTTTCCAATTGTGTTACACGGCGCCTCATCGGTGGTGCCGGAATATGTTGAGATGATCAATAAGAACGGCGGTGCTTTGAAGGATGCCGTGGGTATCCCCGAAGAACAGCTTAGAAAAGCCGCACGGAGCGCCGTCTGCAAAATCAATATCGACAGCGATGGCCGTCTCGCCATGACCGCGCTGATCCGGAAGACCTTTGCCGAGAAACCAGCCGAATTCGACCCGAGAAAGTATCTCGGGCCGGCCCGTGACGAGCTGACGAAGATGATCATTCACAAAAACAAGGAAGTTCTTGGTTCTGCTGGACAGGCTTAGTGAAAAGACAGCGGGGGCCGAATCATCGGTTAGAAAAATGCTCTGGATAATGATTCCGTCCCTTTTTCATGCGCGACTCGGGTGGAGAAAACATGAATTTCGGAGAGTCGGCATGATGGCCAATTTCAGAATCATGTATACATTCAGACTCGAAAACAGCGCGACGATAAAATTTGACCTTCTTATTGACAAAGAAATGCTTTAATGTGAACACTTTGGTAAAGCCGGATGCGTTCGTTAAGATGGTCCCTTTGGCTAACGGACAACATGATTAAAAATTTCTTACCTGATCTCGACGCTCTCCTGAGGTAGCATCGAAGCACGTAAAACCCCGATTTTACGGATATAAAGAGTACTTCGGCATCACTCGAATGCTGGACCTTATTGATGCTATTCTTCAGGGGTCACGGTCATCTATTTGTCGAAAACCGACATACACCGATGAACACAATCTGGGCAGGTCTCAACGATAAGCACCGCAATGACGATCTGGACGAAGTCCTGTCGAGCTGTTTTTCAGATACTGAGGTAAAATAGTCCTCAGTGTCTTTTCGCGACAGAACCCGAGGGGCCCGGTGAACGAACCTGCTGGCGAAATGACCGGCGTTTTTTCAGAAAAGCTGTGATATCACTATAGAGATGGATATTCCCTTTTTCATCACTCTTTGTGAGTATTTCCGTTCGCTGACAATTTAGATTTCACTGATACTATTGAAATAAACCTTTTTTTATATGGATTTCTTTGGTTGCAGAAGGGAAGGAACAACTTATGTCCTGGGATAGCAGAACGATTTTGCTTGTGGATGGAAGCGATACTGTACGGTATTATTATGCAATCCTGCTGAAACGTCTTGAATTCACCGTGATGGTTGCGGAATCTGCTGAAGAAGCATTTAGAATTATGGAAGGCACGGTACCGTCCCTCATTCTGACGGATATCACGCTGCCGCAGATGAGCGGCATCGATTTTATCAAAGCAGTGAAAAACGCAGATCGCATAAAACAGGTTCCCATCATCGTGCTCGCTGACCGTGATGATGCTTCAGCGAAGTCTGCCTGTCTTAATATAGGTTGCTTTGATTTTCTAATCAAACACGTGGAACCAAGCCATCTCTATCGATCGATTCAGTCCGCACTCGTACCCACGCCGCGTGCTCATATTCGGCTCAGTACGCCACTCAAGGTAGTCGTGGGGGACGGAACTTCCCTGGGTGGCGCAGAGCGTACGGAATTTGCCACAACTATCTCCGAAGGGGGTATTTATCTCAGAACGCTCTTTCCCCGTCCGAAAGACTCATCTGCACCGCTTAGGATACTCATCAGGAATCGTTCGATCAGAGCAAAAGCCACGGTGGTACACAGCCGTGCCATGGAGGGAGGAGTCTTCCGGGAGCCGGGTATGGGAATGAGGTTTGTAGATATCTCAGCCGAGGACCGGATCTTCGTTCGGCATTTTATAAAGGAACAGCTTACCTCGGACATTGAGATAGGATTGTAACGGAACGCTAAGCTATCAAAAAATTAAGTGTGGTAATTGCATTCAATGAAGGACCTTCTATAAAGAACCGGCTAGGGGAATGAATTTCTGAAGATCTCGGAAGAGGAATAGACTTTCATCAAAAATTTTATTCTGTGTCAGGTCGAGATGGAAAGAGAACGTTAGTACTCTGTTACGACTGTATCCTGTATTCAATTATGCGTAAATACCCGACGATAGCTGTTCATTCGTCAACCAGACCCGATGCCGTTCTAGAGCGCACTGCAGCTCGCATTCCCCTGTACAAAGTTCTTTTGCACAATGATGACAGGAATACAATGGACCATGTCATAAGAGCGCTTAAGAACGTTTTTCGGTTCGAACTTCCCGAATGCGAACGAATCATGCTGGAAGCGCACCAGAACGGCGTCGCACTCTGCACAGTCGAAACCCTCGAACAAGCAGAACTGCATCGTGACCAGCTCCGGTCTTATTCTCTAATTGCGACCATTGAGCCTGAATAGGGTAGGGGAATGAAAAAGCGACAATAACGAGGTGATATAAGATTGCATAAAAAAAATAAATTTATTGAACAAGGCATTCATTTCGAATGCCAGGGTGAAGGTAAATGTTGTGTATCGCGGGGCAACTATGGCTATGTCTACCTTTCATTCGGCGACCGGAAACGCTTGGCAACATTTTTAAAAATGAAAACTGCCGAGTTCTCTGCAAAATTCACGGAAAAAGAGGATGGGATGATACAGTTGAAATACAGAGACAAGGACTGTCCCTTCCTGAAGAACAACCGATGTAGCGTTTATGATGCGCGTCCCTGGCAGTGTCGCACGTGGCCCTTCTGGCCAGAAAACATGGACAATAATATCTGGAAACGAGAAATAGTGCCTTATTGCCCTGGCATAGGCAAAGGCAGACTATATTCAGCCGAGGAGATTGAAAATATTCTTAAGAAGAAACAAGATGTGGTAGGATGCACAGAACGGAAGCAGCAATAAATACGGCGTCTAGCCATCAGCGACACCGATTCGCCGCGAGGAACATTATTAGACAACGGCGATGATAAAAGTTTGACAGGTTTAACGAAACAATACCTTAGACGGATAAATGTAAATGATGCTTGTCAGAAATTAAAGCGCTAGAAAACGTGAAGGCTGACCAATAGAATGAATTGATATATTAATGAATGCTTGGTTCAGCGACATCGGTGCAAAATGAATTTTACGGGGTTTACATTGAGGAGTTCAAGATGTTACATACAAATCATCAAGTCATAGGTGTGGTGCATTATGGAGGATGTAATAGCGCGCCTATCGATAGTAAGTGTATACTCAGTTCTCTATGGGTGTATCTGTAGGCTCGGGTTGCGGGCAACTATTGAGACAACTATTATATGTGTCTTGACTATCCTGCAAGCACTGGGCGCGCGACTGATCAGTATCTTCACCAGGTGATGGGCAGTTTTCATCCCTTAATGCTTTCTCGGTGGTACATCTTGTTTGGCACTCAGCGTTGGTCTCAGCGAAGTTCACACCGGGCAGAAGCAGCAGAGACCCGAATATGGCAAAAATGAGGATTGATCGCATTGTTCCTCCTGTTGAGTTTGTAGATACGAGCCCTGCCTTTTTCAGGATGGTTGAACTAACAAATTTCATTTTTTCGTGATCCGATCAACAAAACCAGGATTTTTAAAGAATAAAATTTCCCCGTTAACGAATAATTCAACAACTCAGCGCAGGAGGAATAATCTGTCGTGATATGTTCCTAATTTCTATACAACACTTCATGATGGTTAGGGGTTGAAATATTTTCCCCGGTGATTATTCTCACCTCGTACATGAGATATTAAGTCGGATGATATATGATTGGCAACAAAGAAAGCACCAAAGGATAGGAAAATGGCAATGCAGGCAACTGTGAAGGCAAGTGATTTTCCATGCCATAACCCCACAAACCAATACCTGAACTCATTCGCAAGAACAGCCGACTTACCGCCAAAGAGTTCCAAATCATGTACGTACATCTTTGAATTTTCAGGTGAAATAGGATACACATCTCCGCCTACTACCTCATAGCCCAAAACGCTGTCCGAAGCATTTTCAGCTTTCAGATAAATTAAAATGGCACTCCCCAAACCAACCAGCAGAATAATAGCGCCCATGAGGTTAAGGCATGTCTTCATTTTTGGGATTATTAATTTCATTTTATTTTGGCACCCTGCTTTATTCTCAATCAGGTTAATTTTCATATGAAACATTTAAGATTATTCAGAATTTCTCGTACAACGGTACAGAAAAAATTATTTACCATGCATCGCAACCTGCATTCTTCATTTCATTCACAATATAATAGCTTCATTGGCCAGCTACATTGATTGCGTAGAACGCTGCAAATTGTAAATAAAAGCAACATCGGGTAGCGGTATCCACCATTTGACCATTCATTATATTTTTATATCTTTTCGTCCTAACTTTCAGCTTAAAATATCTGAATGATGATGCATATACCGAGCTGGCTTTTACGATATTTGCATAGTGCTTCTAAAATTCATATCCTTGGTCACGGGCTGATATGAAGACACAATATGCCGGAGAAAGTTTAATGCCTGCTTTAAATTGTCCTGAAATATACTACTAGTTGTTCTAACTCACGAAATCCTCATCCGATTTCTGAGGTATATAGTGAATTTAGGATCTTATCAGAAGCGGCAGCAAAAAGAACAGGATTGCTCTCCTTATGGTTTGGATAATCTCTCAGAAGATCTGGCGTCATTTGGTAATATTTAACGCTCCTGAAATATTACCCGGAAGTCGCCACTAGTAGGCCGGGTTTGCGGAAGTTTCCGATCATGTTCAATTCAAAGGCCGATTTTCCTTGAACAGGATGACCCGTATGCAGGGTTCAATGCACCTCATGGAAAAATAGGATGAATTAGTGAATAAGTCTTTGATGTTGTGGTGCCGCTGACCGGGATCGAACCGGTACGACAGTTGCCCGTCGAGAGATTTTAAGTCTCTTTTAATGCTTCTTTTTGGATTATGTCAAATGCTTGATATAATTAAAAAAGGTCTTTATTTCAGAGATATAGAAAACTTATAAACATCAGCCCAAGTCGGCTGGTGTCATGTGGATAGCCAAACTGTTTGTTATAATTTTGTTATAATTTTTTTCTTTCAATCAATCTCTGATGATTTCCTTCGCAGATCAACCAGAATATCCGACGCAATCCTCAAATCAAATCGATCTAAAATTTTTGATCAATATAAGACGATCCCAAGTATACCTTGGAAAAATCAACGATACTGAGGTAATACGGCTGATGAATGTGCTTCACGGGAAGTAAAGCAGATAGCATGCTCCATTCCGTACCATTGCCTCTGGGTCAATAATTTCAGGTTGAAGTGTGTAATTATTTCGATTTGTGATAACTCGCGAGTTCTTCCTGTAGCAAACAAGTTTCCATTTTTTGAAACGATGTAATTTACAAGCTGTATTCTTCAATCGACCTCTACCCATTAATTATCCATTCAAATCCATTTAACGACATAGTCAACCGATTTCGTTGACATCTTCTTATGTCAGGCTTAT